>Ga0265297_10000256_pt1 | contig 178311 bp, 135 predicted proteins | sample Munlanlwell13791_FD_192502 | JGI IMG/M metagenome (GOLD analysis project Ga0265297, IMG submission 192502) | Leachate microbial communities from a municipal landfill in Southern Ontario, Canada - Leachate well 137-91 | ecosystem: Engineered > Solid waste > Landfill > Unclassified | place...
GTAACCAGGCCATACTTAATAACACTATTAACCGGATGAACAAGGAAGGCCAATCCGTAGCCGCCCTGATTACAGGCGGCTACCATACTAAAGGCATATCAGAGCTCTTAAAAGCCAAAGAGACCTCGTATCTCGTCATACTGCCCAAGTTCGATGCCTCAAGACCCGAGAGGCCCTACGTAGCTATACTGACGAATAAGACGGAAGACTATAGCAAACTCTTAGCCAGCGGCAGATATCAGATCCTGGCCGAAGATTACATGAAAGAGCATATCCAGGATGCCGCAAATGTCGAGATATTTATCATGGATGTCGTGGTGGCCAGCCTCGGACAGGCCGCGATAGCGAAGAAAGATGTAGAAGGCGTAAAGAGGCTCTGGATCGACGCTTACAGGAACGCATATGAGAATTTGGAGAAGGACGGACTTATAGAGAGTAAACCCGAAATCCAAAATCCGAAATTCGAAACAAATTCAAAATTCAAAATTCAAAATTCAATAAAGACGGGCGACCAAAACATTGCCGCGATGACAAATACGCCGCCGCCAGGCGCTCTTCCGGTAAATAGGTTCGAGGAGATAGTTAACGCGCTTAGAGCTGTAGTTATAGCCGAGAACAGCTTGGCCGTATTCGAGGTTAAAAAAGGAATATTCAAGACCGTTGAGTTGAAAGACGGGGACCTTATCGTAAGGGACTCTTTATCCGGAGAGGTGGCCGCTTACGGTAAGCCGCAGGCTCAGAAGAGAACGCCCGGACAAGCGCCCGCTTCGACGACGACATTGACAGCCGCTCTGAAGGACGAAATTGCGGCGCAGGCCGTCGCCAATTGGAACGGCAGGGAGGACCGGCTGGAGAAGGTCATAGCGCGTATGGCAAGCGGCAAAGGCATCAAGACGCTTTCCGATGCCGACATGGCCGAGATAAAGACGCGGGTCCTGGCATCGAGGCCCGTAGAGGCCGAGCCGTCAAAAACGACTGCTGCAGAACAGCTGCGCAGCTATTTATCCGGACTATTTGAATCTGTGAAGGTAGATAGGGAGAACTTACCAATAATACCGGATGAACAAATAGCGTATTGCGCCGGTCTTCTTAACGCAACAGGTGGTTATAGAACCGATCAACGTTTTCTGGAGAGAGTAGTAAGAGTATTTTGTGATCTATACGCCGTACCCGATATTCGAGCTGCTAAAATAATGGCTTGCCGCGGCATAGATAAAAAAGAATTGTCGCATATATTCGGATTCATAAAAAATTCAGACACCCTGCAGGAAATCTTTAATACGCATCCCATACACCGGGGGTTCTTCGCCGAAAATTTCGGAATCAAAAGACTGTTGAATTTTCCTGAGCATACCCAGAGGATGATAGATGGCCTTCCGGTCATGCCCTTAACTTTGGAAGTCCATCCCTCTCCGGCATGTGATAATAAATGCGAGTCCTGCTACAACGCGGGCCATCTGTATTACGATGATGCCGTCAAAGGTTTTAGAGTCCTTACTGTTGCCGAGTGGGAAGCATTGGTGAATGAAGCCGCAGACAAAGGCCTTAAGACGCTTTATATTTCGGGCGGGCTGGAACCATTGCACCGGTTAGTCGTTGCAAAAACAATCGCGATTATAAAAACCGCAAAAGCAAGAGGCATGAAAGTCATACTATTCACACACGGAAATTTAGTAGATACGCAAAACCAGGAATTGGTTGACGCGCTTTTAAGATTGGACGAAATACACCTCAGCCTGAAAGCAGCAACACCAGAGACATATACGCGGGTTGTCGGCGCCAATACGGAAAATCTTCAAAAAGGGCTGGATGCCGTCCGGTATCTTGCAGAAGAGAAGAAAGGGCGTGGTCTCCATTTAAAAGTCTGCATTAATTTCCTGGTAAATGCGAATAATTTTACGGAAGTGCCGGCGTTATTTGAATTTGCGGAAGAGGTGGGAGCCGATTCTTTAGGATTAAGGAGCGACTATATCCGCGGGTTAAAGGGGTTTTCCGAAGAGAGTAAGAAAGAGCTGGGCCGTACGCTCAATAGGTTGAAAACCGCCCACAAATGGATGGGATTTACTTTAGATACCAGATTATCACTGCTCGCTTACGAATGTGATAAAACCAGGATTCCGCCGGTCTATCGGTATAAATTACAGCCTGTAAAAGGCTGCCAAATGGCATATCTGCACCCTGCCGTTAATCCTTTCGGAAGAGTATTCGACTGCTGTCTTATCGCTAATCCTGCAATTGCGGGGGCATTTATCCCATTAGGCCGCATAGGTACCGGGCATTCACTTGAAGATGTTTTGGCGGAAAACGGGGGACATGTCCATGACGCGGCTAAATGTATGGCATGTAATCCGTGGTTATTCAATGTAATAAGCGCGCAAGCAAAATTGAAAGAAGATTACGAGGCCGGCATTGCTCTTGATATGCAGCCCTTTCGCGTTCAGCTTAATTCCGAAACAATTAAGGTTGCAATGCCGGCCGGGCAAATTACAGATTCGACGGTCGAGCAGCTTAAGCAGTCTGACTCTTTTAACCGCTTAAACGGTGTTATAGGCTTTACGGGCATGGGCCCATTCCCGCAGTCCGAAACAGCTAATGCAGTAATGGAAATCCATCATGATACGAGGGTCGGCAGATTAGCTCGAATGATCGCGGATCGCTATGGCTTAAATGAACCCAAGGCGGAATTCATAGGAATTTCTCACAACCTGACAGCTTTGCCGTTCAGGCATTTTACGGTATCGTCGGATGAATTCAAGGCTCTTCGAGCTGAAACCGGATATGTTGAACAAGAGCACATTGTGCGAAGGCTTGAGGAGGAAGGCTTTAAGCTTTCTCAAGAGCTTAAGCGCGATATCGAGAATTTTGACCGCGATGGCTCCGCCGTTCCACTATCCGACGAAGCCAAAGCCGCTTTTATAGCGGACAAGGCTATTGGGGCGGTAGAAGACTTTATGTTTGGTTTGAGGTTCGGTTTATTTACCGGAGAAGAGGTGCTGGCGCAGATCATGGAAGCTCTTAAGCTTGAAGACGCGGATCTTGCCAGACTCGCTACGGAATTTGATGACGTTGTGATCGAAGTGGCAACTAGGATGCTATACGCAGAGAACGAACAATTATCTATTGATGAGGCGGTTGAGAAAGTTAAACGGTTGAAACAATTATTCAGGGGTTTTATCAAGGAGAGAGTTTTCAATAGATCCAATTCGCCCGAAAATATTCAGGCCGTAAGCGCGATTGTAATGCCACGACTCGAAGCGTTCGCTAAAGAAGGAATGATTTCGAAAACCGGTATCTCGGAGAAAGAAGCCAAGCTTCTTGCTATTGACCGGTTATCGAGAATGACAGAGCGGGAGCTACAAGCTACACCGTCTCCCGTGCCGCAGCCGCAAGGCGCGCTGACTAATGTTTCACTAACGGGTAAATCAGTAGTTTCTATTGGCCGGCAGTTTAACCGGAGGCAGCTTCTCGGTTATAGTTTATGTACTGCGCTACTTTCTGCGGCCGGCGCAGTCAGTCTTGCGGTCTATTCCAGTTTTGGACAGATGAAGGCACCGCCGAAAAATTTATGGCAACCACTGTGGAAAAAAAGAAAAATTTCACATACTTATCTGGATACCTATTATAAAACGCTTCGAAATCTTTCGACAGGTTCTTGGAAAGATGCGGGTGAACCATACATTGCGCCGTCAGACATGGCCTTCATTCATTCCTTATCGCGCTTCGATGAGCATAAAGGAGCAATGCTAGGAGTCGGGTTGCAGCAAAATTTCTCTTTGGCATTGCACGTAAGACCTTCAACCTATATCTTTTTGGATATAAATCCCGCCATAACAGAGGTCATGATTCCGTTCTTTGGCCGCTTGATGGAATTCGCTGACACGCGACGTGAATTTCTCTCAATGTTGATGGGGTCTGAGCTTACCGATGAGGATGTGAAAGAATTACTCGAACCAAAACAGGATACAGACGTTGCCGAACATCTGCGCTTGACTATTTCGAAATTGGCCCAGCGCGTTCCGTTGGAAGAGCGTCAGAGGCGATATCATGAGCTGCGGGAATTTTTCAATAGTGAGATTCTCTCTCGCCTGCATATTCGCACTTCACAGTATGCGCAAATAGTGAAATGGTTCGGCGAATTTTTATCGCCGGAATCCATCGAGAACAGTAATAATCCAATGCTGAATTTCCTGTTCTTCCTTAAACATAATGCCGAGGTTTCGGCATACTCAAAGACCCCGGAGGAAAGGGAAAGGCGCGGAACTTGGCTCTCCAGCGAGGAAAACTATCGATCGACCCGCAAATATTGGATGGAAGGAAAGCTCGTCGGAGTCACAGCTGATATTAAGGGTCCCAGCATCTCTCTTGTGGCCCGATGGCTGCAGGATCGCAGAGAAAAAATCTCGGCATTATATACTTCGAATGTCCATCACTGGATCGGCCCATCAGAAACAAGGAATATGTATAAGGTTCTCGGGGGCTTGCCGTTGAGGGAAGATACACTGATTCTCATGAGCCAGGGGCCCGCAGTATTGGTGCTGCGCGTCCGAACCTACAATCGTATGCGATGGTTATATGATTATGTTTCGACAAATGATGTAGAAGTTTTTAACCTGATCGAATATCCTCAATCCGCCGGTTCGCGGCAAAAGGATTCAGATGAGTTTTTGAGACAGGTATTATTTGGCATCGACAGGTTCTTTAAATCGGAACGTTTTAACAAGAACCCCGGACAAGCGGCTGCAGAATTCCGTTCTTATAAGCAGTTGATAGAGAAACTTATGATCTCCGGGCCTGCCATTAGCAATCTCGATCCGGAAGGGTTTGTCCGATGGGTAAGGAAGGATACCTCCGGAATAAATACCGATACGGATTATTTTCGCGCAATCGTTTTTATCCTTGTAGATGACGGTTATATTAAGCCCTCATCAGATGAGATAAAATTTTTACCTACGCCAGCCGCGCCAAAAGAAAAAGAAGGCGAAACAAAATTGCCGGTTCGATCCCTCCTCGTAAATACTTTTACCGGCAGGCTGTCGTTCCTTAACTGGGCGGCAAGGTCCTTGGGCTTTATGCTGCTCAGTACCCCGGCACATGAATTTGGCCACAGCATGCTTGCCCGGGACGCCCGGACAGAACGTCACATATTCTTAGGCTATGTAAAAGACGCCGAAGGTAACGCCGCAAAATACGGAGGGATCCTAGGCAATCTTTTAACAGCCTCTCTATTTGGCATAATAACAGCCGTCTCCATATGCTTTTCCGGCCAAATGAACGGGCTGCATTACTACGCATTATTTATCATAACCGCCAACCTATTTTCGATTCTTTCAGAACTTATAGGTATACCCTTTGGCCGCGGAGACCTCTCAGTTACGAAGACCGCACCGGCGGAATCGGAATCTGCGCCTGCAACACAACCTGCGGAAACTATAACCCCGCTTGCGCGTACCGGATGGCTGCTCAGCAGAGCGGCTATAGCTCTAAGTATTGGCGGCCTTATCGCCTATCCGGAGATATTATACGGCTACCTGCCTATATTTATACAAGGATGGCTTATTATCGCTCTCTTAGCCGGTGTAAGCAAGATCAAAGATAAGTTCATCCTGAAGGCGGGGATATCATTTTTAGGCGTAGTAATGATAACCGGTATGTTCCAAGATATCGCAGTAAACGGCGTACTGCCGATAATGGCCGTTGAATCTGCCTGCAAATTTGCCGGCGCTCTCTTAGCCAGAAAGATCTTTACGAAAGAGCCTCTGAAGAAGACGATCGGCACCGCGACGAAATGGAGCCTGGGTCCGGCAGTGACCGACCAGTACTATTATAATCTCGTCCTATATCCTTTCCTGCAGGCGTCTTTCTCTAAAGCGCATTTCGGTGTTTGGGCGCCGTTATTAATGGCGTCATTCGACACGGCGCTGGCAACGCTGATCCTGCATATGTGGCTTTCGGTAGCGGTTGGAACCATCCTGGTCGAAAATAAGGATATCTTTAAAGAGATGGCAAAGGCGCGCTCTGTCGCAAAGAAGGTCTATCCCTACAATTTTCTCTTCTGGTTTACGGCGCTCCTGACGGGATGGATTATACTATATGCTTTTTCGCTCGACGCATCGTGGCTTAAAGTCATGCTTATGCCTTTTAAGATCGTATGGATAGGGGTTATTTCCGAGGTGATGAGGCGTAAATTCGAGACGGAAGAGTCCGCTCCGCCGGCCGGGACCAAAACCGTTGCCGGCGCCGGCCGGGTGGTTCGCGCCGTTTTGATAATGGTTACTTTTGGCATTGCATCGCTATTGTTTAATACCGGTACCGCCCTGGCAAATAAAGCGAACCAGCAGGAAACGCCAGCGGCGACCGTTGAAGAGGTTATGGACCTATCCGCCAAAGTCTATCCCGGCAGAGATGTGGAAGAAAAAGTGCGGGCCATGGATGCCGAAAAGCTTACTAATACGAGAGACAGGTTAAGAAAAATGTGGGAAAAGAAGCTGGCGGAGGAAGCAGAAAAGAAGCAGGATGTGCTGATAAAGGCCAGTGATCCGGCAGTGCAGGCTCAGTTTAGAAAAATAGCGGGTGAGAACGCGGTATATTTCAGCCCCGGCGTGGGATACGACACGACGACAGGCCTTGTATATAATCATATAAAAGTAGATAACGGTATCATTGTAAGCAGGATGGGCTTTTTCAATGGGACCGACATCGGACTGTGCCTTGACTCCCTGAAAGATTCTGTAAAAGGCAATATAAACATACCGGGAGTTACGCCTGTAAAGGCCGCGCAGATGATAAGAAAGACGCTTAATACCCTTTTAAAGATACAAAGGGATCCCAGGCTAAGTCATAGAGGGCTATTTTACTGGTATCAGTTTAACGGGGAAAACATAAATGTAGATCCGGGCCATCCTATTGCTTCATCGGTCGATAATGGAAAGCTCAGCCTTTCTTTAGCGGCAGTAGCAGGCGGTTTGTTGAAGGAGAAAGGATGCCGGGATATAGTTCGCATGGCGCGCGAGATAATAAATGAACAAAATAAACCATTCAGGAACGCTGACGGCAGGATTGTAAACGGCGCCTGGGCAGAGCTTTACGATCCGGTTAAAGGTTTATTGCGGGCAGGTGTTGATAGTAACAGCAGCTTTCTTACATATTGGATAGATAGAAAGACCAATGAATCCCGCTCGGCGGTCGCATGGGCTATCTTAAATTCCGGCGGTCAGGTGCCGATAAGCGCTTTTACGAACATGGAAGCACCCGTCTGGCCTGAACCATATGAAACTCTGGGAGGGAAAAGCGTCAGCAGGGTCTTATCATGGAAGGGTTGCAAGTTTGAATTTGCCGATACGTCTTTATGGATAGACGAGGGAGCTCTATCTTCCGCGTACCGCGAAGCAGCCTTGGAATTTCTCACGGTTATGATAGACAACAATATAGGAAGGGAAAAATTGCCGGCTTTCAAGTCGGCAGCTTTTGGCCCAGACGGCACATACAGGACCTACGGAACGCATAGTTTGGCCGAAACGGAAGTGCGGTTCAATAATCAGGGAGAAGTCTGCGACGGGGTAGCGTCGCCCCACACTATAGGCCTGGCGCGTCTTATTTCACCCGATGTAGCGGCTACGCTAATGGCGCGGCTAATTGCCAATTACCCTCAGCTTAATACACCGTTTGGATTATTGGACGGCATAGATACTAATGGAAATGTAGCTAATACCATATGCGGCCAAAACCAGGGTATGCTTGTCATCGGATTGCAGGGACACGAAAACTCCAAAGATGTCGCCGCCTATTTACAATCGACCGGGCAATATAATCTGCTGAAGCAGATATATGCAGTTCAGGAAATTACCGGTCTCCACAGTAACACAACACCCGAGGATGCGTTGCGCCTCATAATTGCCGCCGAAAAACGCCCGCACATAGCCATTCCCGATAAAAAACAGTCTCCCGCGCGGCATGCGCCCGCGCCGAAACCGGCGGCGGGTTATAACCTGCTGGCAGATTATGCCCTTTCTTCTTCTTCGGAAAACATGGGCGGCAAAGCGATTATTTCATGGCACGGCGGTGTATTGACCGTAAAACATAATCCCGCAGACGGCGCCGGCCATAGTTATGCGGCAAACAATTTAAAGAAGCCGTATATATTGGGAGAGGGCGAGGCGATCGAGATAAGGGGCCGCGGTAGTTTTACGCTGAAACTGGAAGGCTCTACGACGATACTCAGGAAAGTCGATCTCGATGGAACGAACGGGGTATTTACGGTATCCGATCTGCCGGCCGGCATGAGTATAGGGATTATGGTTATAGATAATGTCAAGCCCGGCCCGCCGGTTATTATTAAAGAGATACGGGTAATAAATACGCGGGGAAGCGTAAAGACAAGTCTCTTTAAGCCGGCAATTCCAGGTCTGAAGATTATGAGGGCCGCTGCAGGTTTGGGTATCTTCTTCGCCGCGCCGGCACTTTTACCGGCCGCGGAGGTAGCGGTCCGGAATACGCCCGGGGCCTCATTACCGTTATTTGCCGGCCTCGACCCGGCGGTTTATGTAGCCTGCGGCGTTATAGGTTTTGTGGCGCTGTTATTAATAGGGTGCATGTCAGCCGGAATGATGCTTGATAAGAGCCGGCGGAAGGAATCTCATCAGGCGCAGTTTAATAGACTGGGATTGCAAGAGGCAAAAAAACCGACGGCACATGGGACTCCCGGTCTTCCAAAGAGCCCTGCAGGATCCGCGAAACCTCATGAGGAGACGGCAGGCGTTGCCTTGAAGGCGCCGGTTGCACCACCGGCTAGAGCGCCGGAAACGGTAAGCGTACCGCCTGCCGAAGCATCCGTAGAACATCATACTGCCAGAGAGAAGACGGAAGAAGAGTTGAGGGAGGAAGGTAAGGCGCTAATAAATGGGTATTTCGCAACGATAAATGGCCACCTGGCTTACCTTGAAGGCCTGCGTAACAAATGCGCTGAAAAGAATACCGGTGCGGCGTGGAAAGAGTACGGGGAAGAGTATCAGGGCGTGAAGATGCTGATAGATGGGATAAGAGAAGATATAAAGAAGGCATACAGGGCGATATCCAGGGAAAAAAGCAGTATAGAAAAAAGCATAGTAAAATTCCTGACAGAGGCTAATGTGAAACTTAAAAACCTTGCCCCCGGGCATGTTACCGGCGCCGGAGACCAAAGGTTCGGAACTACAGGCATGGTCCCGGCCGTATGGAAAAAAGTCATTCCCGTTTTAAGAAATTGGGGTTTGCCAGCCAGGGTAATAGCGGCCATGGGCGGGTTCGAGGAGATCTTCTTTAGTTCAATAGTCGTCGGATGCCCGGGAGTTGCCGGAAAACTCATCGGCGGCGCGTTCGGTCACGTAGGGATCGGAACATATACCGGCTTAGCGATCGGCTCGCTCCTAAGCGCCTGGCTATTCCGCAGGGCGCATGCGAAAGGAGTCTATCATTACGATGCCGGCGGAGAGCTGACCCGCGGCCCGCCGTCGGCCAGGGCTATAACTATCCTTGGTGTTGCTTTACGTCTCGCATATTTTATTCCAGCTCTGCTATTACCTCTAAATGTCCCGCCGCTGCTTTTATGGGCCCCTTTCTTTACCGCCGCTATCCACGCTATTTATAACAGCATTCTTGCGCCGGGTCTTGGCCTTGCGCTGGGGATAGCAAACATGCGGCACGCAATAAATTCTAACGAGAAAAGCGTACAGGGCAAGATAAACAGGGTAATAGAGAAGATACTCGCGATTCCGACTATTCAGCAGCATGGCGATGAGGCGGCTAAGTTTTTGAACGGTTTCGCCGATTCGATGCCGCTTCTTCATAAGGGCGAAGCGTCGGAAGAGCGGTTGTATGAGCAGATGCTTATAGTATACCAGTATTACAGATCCGCCCCAAAAGAAATCAAGTTTAACAACCCTTATGATGAAGACGGCCGCTCTTTTGGACATACCGATATTATATTCGTCGGGGAGAACAGGAATAATCTTGAATCGGAGGTAATGAAAATTATTAAAAAGAATTGCGCCGTCGAATCGAAATGGGCGTATGTATACGGCGATACCATAATCATAGTCTTCGAAGCAATAAAGAAGAAAGGCGTCTATGGCACATTGAACCGGCAAGGCATGCGTGCCATAAGGCGCGATGTCGAGAACCTTATAAACGTAGGAGGAGAACGCAGGAAGATCGCGATTGAAGGTACGGCATCCGATGTCCACAAGATCATCATCGGCGCGGCGCACAAGCTCGATTTAATACACAGTGTGGATGTCTATGGATCTAATTTAGCCCATCCGTGGGACAAGCCTTACATAGCAGGGCTGAAGATAAAAAATGAGGTTCGGTACTTTATAAGCACTATGCTGGAGATAATAGCTGCCTTTGCCGCCGCCGGCGGGCCGGAAAGCACGGAAGCGCAGATTTTGTCTTCGCTGATAGAACCGTCAATAACCCTGATAGAGAACCGCGGCAAACGATGCGAGATATGCTTCAAGTCGTGTATCGACGAGGAGATCCGCCGCTACCCCGGTAAACGGGATGAGCTTCGCAGACTGAAGGCTCGCGTCATGAAGGAGTTTAAAAAGCGTAATAACGTTAAGAAAGACGACGTAGAGAAAGAGATCCAGCTTTTTAACAGGGCGGTAGAAGGGGTTGTGCGGGAACTCGATGAGATGATTTGGCGGTTTAAGCGCGGCACTACGGGAAGCTCGAAGAGCATCGCCAGTGCATATGAAGTTGTCAAAGGCGCGTTCCTGGAATACGATCCCGCAAGCTGTGAAAAAATCAAGTCATGGATACGCGGCACGGACGGCCCCGCTAATCTCAGGGGTAAGAATGCTATTACGATCGTCGAGCATCAGGCGCGTAACTATAAAAAATGTTATGACAAAACGCCCGCCAAACACCATGAGTTTAAGAGCACTATGTATGAGATGTACACTATGTGGAATATGCTCTTGAACCAGCTCCACCGGGTGAGGGCCCTGGATGGCGGGATCGATGCCGTATCGCTTAAAGATCGTGTACGCGCAGAACAGAAGCGTTTGCAATATGCCATAATCCAGCTAAGGAGTGAGATAAGGGCATCGGCCAGCAGGCTATATCTCGAAGAATTTATCGATGATGTGAAGCGGCGCGCTCCCCGCATCATAAGGACGGGGGGTGTGACAGCGATGAGCGCAGTGGAGGATCTTGCAGGGGCCGCGGAAAGGTTGATAACCGGCGATAAAGATGTTTCCGAGACGGAGCGGGAGTCCAGGCGAAGCGGAGTGCGTCTTGTTGTCATGCGCCTTGCCGAGCTGATCGAGGGAGATCAGCTCGGGCCCATAGAGGTTAAGGGTAAAGAGGATATAGTCCTCTTCGTTGAGGCGATGGACCCGTCAAGGGTATGGCAGATAAAGCGTAACTGGGGTGACCGGGTAAAGACTATCGTGTGCCCGGTCGGAAGCTCTAACTCCCATTGGGTTGTGCTGGCGCGCCAGCTAGGTTTTAACGTCATAGCCGCCGCACGTTACAGGGCACGTAAAAGATTACCCATGAACCCCTATGATATAGAGACGGGACAGCCTGTTTTGGTCGATACCGCGAGAGGGCTTGTAACTATTAACCCGAAAGAAGAGACTCTGAATAGTTACGCGGAGCGTAAAAAGATGCTTGGCTCAAGAGAGCGTTTCTACCTTTCGAAAGCCAAAGAGGATGCCTGCACCAAAGACGGTGCCAGGCTCAATGTTTTAGCGGATGTCGGCAACCTCGACCAGATCCCGGAGGTTATAAGCCGCGGCGCCGAAGGGGTAGGGTTATACAGGACCGAGTGGCTTTACGACGGCGCGCGGAGGCTGACGGAAGACGAGATGACAAAGATTTTTGTAAAGGCGTCGGAGAAACTCGCCGCCGGTAAGCCTCTGACCCTGCGCCTTCTCGATATGCGCGAGGACAAGCTTCCCTCGACGCTTGCCCCCAGCAGTTACGGAGGGTGTGACTATTACTTTTCTGATCAGGAAGGGACCAGGGTGGCGATAGAAGAGTTGAGGGCAATGATGAAGGCTTACGCCAAAAGCAGGAAGAAGAATATCGAGATACTATTTCCCATGGTCTCCTCCGACGATATACCTATGATCAAAAAAATCGTCGAAGGGCAAAAGAGAATGTTGATAAATGAAGGTATCCCTGTCGAGGCGCTCAACGGAATTAAAATAGGCGGCATGATAGAGACGCCCGAAGCGGCCAGAGATGCGGAAAGGCTATTCGAGTATTTCGATTTCATCAAAGTCGGCATGAACGACTTCTACACGGAATCGAAACCCGGCACCGACAGGGAATCCGACAAAGACGACGAATATTTTACGACGCTCAACCCCGTGATACTGGGGCGGCTTGTGCATGTAGCGAAAGCGGCCAGGATAGCGCGAAAGTCTCTCGGTTTTTGCGGCATGTGGGCCAGTTCCCCGCGGTTTGCCCTATTCCTATTGCGGCTTACGCGTATATACCCGGACATTTCTATTACATCCGAAATAGAGGAATTACCCCGGCTTAAGGCGATAATCAGGCGCTCTACGGTCAGAGAATGCCTGCAGTTATTCAGGCCCGTGCGTTCGATCGCGGATGCAAAGACTCCTGTCTCTTCCTCGGACCTTCTGGATAAAATGGCGCGCAAAAAGGAGAAGCAGGTGGAGGCTAGGATATTGCAGAGCGCCGAATACAGGAGATGGAAGGTGGAGGGCGCGGAGGCTAAGTTACAGGCTGGCGCGTGGACGGGCCTGGCTGAGCGATTCGGTATACGTAATTACTCGCCTTTTATACACGCACCCTTCTTGGAGGAACTTGCCAAAGTGTGTCTGCCGCTGTATATAGCCGGGAGCGTATCCTGGGCGGTATTAGGCATTGCCGCGTTTGTCTTTGTCGCGTTACACATCTTTAACGAGCCCCTGCCGTTTGCGCCGCGGAATATAGATCCTAAGGAAGCCGCGGGCGGGCTAGTTGCGGAACGTCCGGTAAGAATCATGGCCTCAAGCGGGGAAGTCTTCGATTTCCGGTATCAGAAAGTTCCGAAAGAAGGAAAAGCGGCTTTTACGCTGACCGCGCATGATAGCGCCGGCAGAGCCGTGGGATTTATAGACGTGGTCCGCGATGCGTACGGCCAAAACGCGGTATATGGGCCTTTTTCTCACGACCTGCATAGCGGCCTTAAATCCGATTATGGTTTATATGTAAGAGATGAATATAGGAATGGGGGTATTGCGACCGGCCTGCTTATCCTCGCCATGGCAATAGCCCAGTCCAGGGGGAATGACACTTTTATACTAGGATGCCCGAATATAGACCAGAATATTTCCATGGAGATACTTGTCAACAAGCTTTCCGGGCAAGGAGTCATATTTTATAAGAGTAGTATGGGCAAGTATTGTGTTTCGCTGGTTGGTATCAGGGACAAGCTTCCCATTGCGTTACCATATGTGGTAATAGGCGATAAGGATAAGAAGTTTATAGAGCGTCCATGGGTTATCCTAAGCTGGTTTGCCAGAGTGTTTACCGCGCCGCTCGTCGCGGCGTCGGCCGGCATAGCGATACCTGTATTCGGCCCGTCATTATTCGATAAACTGGGCCTTGTCTATATGTCCGGATTTTCCTCCAACGCCTCCGGAGCGACGATCCTCGCCATGCTCGTTCACCTGGGGATCAATGCTTTAGCGGCATTGGTGAATAAGACGTCCGGCGCAAAGTCCGGATACGCCGCGTGGGCTGGGAAATTTTACGGAAGGAGCGGATCGCCGTCGGACGATCCTCTGTCGGTGAGGATAAAACAATACGTAAAGGGCGAGCCATTTGACGAACTAGCGCAATACATCGCGCATAAAACCGCGCCGGCTAATAAATTTGCCGGCGCTATCCGGAGATTCACAAGCCGTTTCTCCTCCAGGATAACTCCGGATGAAAAAGCCCATCTTGAGAGATTTGCTTCGATGCTTTATATCATGGGCAGGAACGGCGCAGGGTTGTCGGAGATATTCAGGTCCGGGATTTCCGCCGATACTCGCGCCGCATTACAGCAGAATAGACGTATACTAGCGCTGATAGACAACTATAACGATATTGTGAAGGAGATGGTCAAAGTGCCCGCCGGGCCGTTGGAACCGGCCTGGTCTATGGAACATGTCGCGGACATATTCGCAAGGCTCCATGATGAAGGTTCGACAGGCGCGGCGGAGAAGAAGTATATCCGCAAGATGCGCAAAGAGTTAGGCGAATTTTTAATCGCCAGTCCCAGCTTCAACTCTTATCTGGGAAATTTAAAGAGCAGGTTAATGGAAGCTGTTATGGAAGAGAGGGGCTGGGGTAAAGCGGTTGCATGTTTCGAGGACCTGATCAGGAGCGATACGGCGCGGCATTGCCTTAACGACCTGGATTTATTGTTAGCCGCGAAGAGTGATAAGTATATCATGCCGTACGATATCGAAACTATCGTAAAACTGGTGATGATAGGCCTGGCGGATAGGGACGGTATGATTATATGTCACACGGCCGAAGCGGCATTGAATGCTATCCTTGAAGAGGCGTATAACCCTAAGTATTCCAATAGTAAAAAGCGCGATCTTATATTAAATACCGTTCGCAATACAAAAGTTATGATAGACGGCCGGGAAGAGACGGTCCTGAGCCTTGTGACCCGGAATGCGGTCGAAGGCAATGTGCTTATCCGCGCGGAAGCCCTTGAAACACTCAAGCTCTTAGGCGAACCCGGGCCGAAAGGCGGGACAGGCCCCGAACCGCTCGGCCCTTCGGGCTTCGGATCCGGGGCGGGCATAAGCGCTAAGTCGCTCCTGCCGATATTTATCGCGCTTACATTATTTGTCAGTATGGGCGCTAAAGGTGACGTTCCCATCTGGGAACTGCTGTGGAATATCGCAAAGAGTTATCCGGGCCCTATGCTTCTCTTTATAGCCGCTGTATTATTTATCCTAGCTAGTTTGATTAAAGAGCCGGACGCGACCATAAATAAGGCTAAAACCGCCAAGCCTGCCGACGTATCCAAACCGCCGGAAGTACCAAGTAGTGAGCCCGCTGTAGCGTATGAACCCGGTACATTGAACGATAAATCCGGGCGGATCAGTGTCATGGTATTTATATTCGGCGTGCTTCTAATGGCGGGGAGCTGGATCTGCGTAAAATACGGCTATACCGGAGCGGCAGGTCTCTTGACCCCTCTTGCTATGTCCGGGCCGCATATGGCGATTCCGGTTGTATTTGCCATAATATTCTCGGCTATAGGATTCTCCTCCGGGGGATTTGTCTCTTTTCTTTCTCTGGCCGCGTCTTCCGCCGCGAAGATATTTTTATGTACGGCAGTCAAGAATAATTACTATCATAATATATTGGCCATGATGCCGGGTTCGATATTCAACTATTCCGACATGGCGGCGTATGCTATCGGCGCGATAGTCATATATCTGGCATATCCGGATAAAAGATCCATTAGGGGGGCATTTATCTTCCCGCTCCTTATTATAGCGGCCATATTGGCAGGTTTCGAGATCATGCGTCCCGGTTCTCCCGTACCGGCGTGGCATGGCTTCTCTTGGGAGACGATCAAGTCGTCGCCGTTGCAGAACCTTGTGCCGAAAGGTTTCTCCGCGGCTATGCTTACCGGTTTTGCCTTTATCGGAATGGCCGCGCAATTTAATGGCATAGGGAAGAAGCGGCCGGCTTCTTCTCCGGATTCCCCCGATGGTGATCCGCATCGTCGTCTTCGCAGGGATTACATTATATATGGAGCGGTTTTCCACGCTCTTAGTTTTGCCGCGTTTGGGTATTTGTCGGTACTGCTCGTCTCTTCCAGCAGCACTGTCTTACTGCGCAGTATAGCCGCTCCCGGCGTCCTGTATTTCCTGGCGCAATTCGCCTCTACGATGAGTTTTGTGGCTTATGGTATAGGGTTATTGCCTCCGATGGAAAAGTTTTTCATATCGACGCATGAAAAGATGCGCCGGTGGTTTGTCAGCGAGCCGCTCGCATGGACCGTCCAATATATAATATCGCCGTTCTGGGTGTTGCCGTATATGGTGATATCGTTTGGTAAGCGCGCAGGCGCGATAGAGGCCGCGGCGGATAATGAGCGCAGGATCTCTGAGCTGGAGGCGGAAGAGGTCGTCGAAAGAGAGTTCCCAGGTGAGAGTGTGCCTGTAAAAGAGACTTTAAAGAGATTTTTAACCGCGTACAAGATGCTGGTTCGGGGGCATAGCACTATCAACAAAGTAAAATTCATTTATGCCGGGAATAAAGAATCTCCGGGTAATATCAAGAGGGTGATCGATGCTGTTACGCAGTCTCTTGCCCGGGAATCCGGCATTATTATGGATCAGCCGGAGATAGAACGCGCCATCGAGCTTTCTAAAGCGGCGCTTGCGCTCGAGTATATAACTAAAGGCAGTCCGGTACTTATCAAAGCCAATAAGAGTTTTTCGGATAAGGCCGAAAAATTAATTATAAGAGCACATAAAGCTCTTGGGGTGATCTCGATATTACTGATTTTCTCCCACGCATTTTTAGCAAATATCACCATCACTAGCATAGGATTCCTGGGCCTCGCTTTTGCAATAGGCGGATTTGCCGCTATTATGGCAGTACGTTTTGCGCCCGACGGGCTGATAAGAAAAAAGGGGCTGGAACTGCTTTCCGCATCGGATATCCCGGATCTTTATAGAAGAGCTATTATCGATAAAGTTATCGCTATGCTGGCGGACGGCAGACTGCCCCGGAAGTCTTATGAGGATAGCGTGATCAATAGTTTATCGCGGGTAGCAAAGACAGATTCCGATACGGAAAGTATCAGGCAATATTTGGATACTCGCTTAATGACCGAAGGGAATATATTTACTCGCAGGAGACTGGAGGAGTACGTGACACTCACTGTGAACGTGGGCCCCAAACCACTCGGCCCTTCGGGCCTCGGATTCGGGGCAGGCCCCAAACCACTCGGCCCTTCGGGCCTCGGATTCGGGGCAGGCCCCAAACCACTCGGCCCTTCGGGCCTCGGACTGCGCCCAGAACCGGATGGTTCTGGGTCCGGGGCAGGCCCCGAACCACTCGGTCCTTCGGACCTCGGATTCGGGGCAGGCATGATACCGGCCCTGAGGTGGATATTCCAGAGGACGCAAAATACGCGGCTAAAGTATCTGGGCATGACCGAGCGCGGCCAGGCCGTGTGGGAGCAAGCCGTATTCACTGCTATTACTAATTTGCTTTCCTGGACAGGCTGGTACGGCGGGACGATCGGAGCCATCTTTATTAGCTGGTCTGTATTTTATGCGAGCCATTTGGGGAGCGTAGGCGGAGTAAGAGCCCCTCCGGCAAGCGCCATATTTCGCGTGTATTTATTGAATGTATTAAGCCTTTCTGCTATTACTCCTTTCGGCGGTATCACAGGTCTTGTATTAAATATCCTGCAATTTGCGGTAGTTTCAGCCATTCATTACAGATGGAATATCGGATACCTTGCTTCTACAACTAAAGAACCCCCTGCAGAATTAAAGGTGCCGGCCGATTTAAAAAGAGATATCATGATCTCTTTCGCAAGCGTAAGCATGTTCTTTGGAATTCTTGGAATTATTAATTTAGGCGGTTTTGTATCTATAGGTATGCTAATTGGCGGTATCGCTGTCATGGTATTCTATATCCTTAAAAGGGAATCCGATGAAGAAAGGGATCTGGTCAACAAGCGGATGGAATTGATGATACCCCATGAACTCGTCGGGCGCATGCATAGTATGCTGCACGATTATTATAGCAAAATAGCTCCGGTCGGCGGTAACAGCTTTTTACAGCCCGTAATCCTTGTGGACAAAGAGTGTAAAGATAGAGTGATAAAAAGGCTGAGGTTTGATTTGGACATTTACGACGAAATGGAAAGGCATATAAACAGCACATGGCGTTCGCCGCGCGCTGTAAGAGAAGCGGCCCTTCTCCCCGTAGAAGCGCGTCACAAAAAATGGCGTGAAACTATCATAGCGCAGTTAGGGCTTAAGTATGAAGCGAGGGAACGAAGGGGCTTAAGCATAACAGGTATTTACGATGTTGCCGGAGATGTTGACGAAGAGTATATACGCATGATCGGGGACCTGGCCCTGGATTACCGTGTAAATCCAATCCTGGTGACTACGGACGAAAAAGTTGCCGACCGGCTGATTAGAAATATGCGCGCGTCGGGCGTAGTGAAGTTTGACTTACGAGTCGGCTCGCCGGAACCCGTTGAAAATTATGAGGCTCCAAATATGCTCGAAATGCTCTCACCTGCCATCCGGGGAAAACTCGGCCGATTGTTATCGGAAAGGTTCCGTCCGGATCATTGGCATCCCGCGGCGGGGGTTATATTTGTAGACGACGCTGATGTGGAACCTGTGATGAAAGCCTTGGAAGAGGAACTGAAGTACCGGGTACCTTTTAATGTGATAAGAGGTAACTTATTATATTCCAGCGATGATCGCACAAAAGCCGGAAAGGAAAAGAGGCGGAGATATTACAGGGAACTTCAAGATGAGTTGGGAGTAAACGGTGATTTCCATTTCGAACCTGTCGCGTTAATAATAACCCGGGGGATGGATGAAGGATACGCGGCAATGCTTATGGGCTCAGATGCGAACAAGGAGTTTGCGCCTGTCTTGATAGTTCCGTCGGGAGCAAGAGCCGCGAAAGGTTTCGAAAAACTGGGCTCATCCAACCGGGTGGATTTCACATTTTACATGGATCTTAGAAGCGAAAAGTCCAGGCAGAAGGATCCGCTCCCTGAAAATAGTATCGCCGCGCATGCGGTAAAAGCGTGGGAAGAGCCTTTTGCCTGCGCCGGTTTTGCCGGAGGCCTTCCTTTTGGCTCGTCTGCCGCCGCAGTGCCTCATCTCGCGCCGGAATATAGGTATATAGGCGGGGCGGCGGGTTTTTTTGCGTCGGCGCCTTTCCTTATTGCTCAGCAGGGAACCCTCGGTCTGGCACTTGCGGTAATAATACCGGTCATCATGTTTCTGCCGGGATGGGGATTCCATGAACTTGGGCACATAATAAACAGGGATTCCGCGAGAAACTCTTCCGATGAGATGTATGGCGGCCCGCTAGCCAGCGCTATATTATTTGCCATAACATCCGCCGCCGCGATATTCTTTGCCTTCTCACCGGTCCAGGTACCGGTCATATTTACCAAAGTACCGCTGGCCGCTATCCTTACTTCCGCCGCCGCGAGTTACTTTGTCCACATCTTCGCGGATGAGAATGCGCTCATTATCAAACTGCGCTCCTCCGGGCTTGTTAAAAGGGCGGATAATTTTTATAAGCGCGGCGCCGCAGAGTTTTCGAACGGAAATTACATAGGAGCCATGCTTTTGTTCGATAAATCCATATGCGGTTACACCAGGATCGTCGAGAAATTTTCTTTTGTCCCCACCGGCTGTAAGGGCAATATTCTTTCGATGTTCCGGATGATGAAATCCATTATACGCTCGATCGAGATCAACGAACCTGGTGACGGCGAGAAGTCTCAATACCGTGATATTTGGAGAGGTTGTGATCACCGCATGACCAATTGCCTGAAGCTGATCGATTCGCATAGTAAGATATCCGCCCCGGCCAGAGAGATATCGATCCTGGAATTCCTTGCTGACGATGAAGATGGCTCGGTCCAGCTCGCGCCGCGGTATATATTCGGCGGTATAGTTTTGGGCATAGCCGTCGCGGCGCCTCTTCTCTTTTTAGAGCTGGGATGGTGGCCGCTTGCCTTAGACCTGGCGGTGATTACATCAATAGCTTCATTTACCGTGGGCTGGGTTGCCCATGAGCTTGGCCACTGGATAGGCGGAGATTTCGGCAGGACTAACGTCAAGGAGATGCGCGCCGGGCCGGCGGCGAGTCTCGCATTATTCGTAATAACATCCGCCGCCGCGATAATTTCATTTCTGTCACACGCCCGGATATCGTTGATTTATCTGGACGTGCCGCTCTATAGCCTGTTTGCTTCCGCCGCCGCCAATTACCTGGTCCATATATTTGCCGACGGGGGCGCGCTATTCAGCGCCCGCGGTAAAGTTTCTCCGGAAGGATTGCTCGAAGAAGCGATCGGTCATTATGACGGAGGCGTAAAAGCTTTCAATGAGGATGATTATCTTGGGGCGATGATGGCGTTCGATAAAGCGATCTTAATATATAGCGAAGCATTAAAGCGATTCTCGATCGTACCGCCAGGCTGTGAGAGGATATTGAGAAATATGTTACGGAAGATGGAAGAGATCGAGAAATTTATCAGTGGCAGGAAGTGGGATGAACAGATATACGAACCTTATTTAAAGCGATGGATACACTGCCATAACCATTTGATCCATTATTTGGATATGGTCGCGACGTCGGGAAAAGTAAACGTTTCAAATGATAATACGTCCCGCCGCGGGTTGGGCGACGACGGATATTTTACACCCCGGGGTGTAATTCTCCTGCCCGCGGTCTTAGCGCTTGTTGCGGCTGTAAAAGAGGCCGGCTTTAAGTTTCCAAGTTTTAACGTGGATATCAGCCAGGTGCCGGCCGGCTATATAGTTACCTATGCTGTAGCAGGCGCTATTATTCTGTACTTTGCCGTCAAGATTTTAAGAGAGGCATATAAGATCATCGTTACCGCGTTAAAGATTGCGGTAGGGTTAGCCCTGGTTTACGGTATCCTTGCCTACGCGGTCCCGTATATCACCGCGCACTGGCCGCAGATTACCGCTTCTTTCGGCGGACTGATGGAATGGCTCAACTCTTTAAAGAAGACCGGCGCCGCCGCGTTGTGGCTCGCGCCGGCCGGGCTCGGGGCAGCTATCTTGGGCTCAATAATCGATATGCGAAGTTTTATGAATGGTGAAGAGGCGGGCCCCGCCCCAAGGAAACTCCTTATCGGGACGACGTCCGAAAAGATATACGATGAACTGAAGCCCAGAGTAGGCAGTGCCGGATTCCCGCAAGATATAGTTGCTGATGTGGTCTTGCTCAAAGATACGGTGTCTGCGGCTAAAGAATTGTCCGCCCGGGCCAGGGAGCAAAACCTCACAGGTGTCCTGGTCGACGACACGATCTCCATCGAGAATACAAGGACGGAACAATTCAAGCAAGACCTGGCCGAGGTTAAATTAACAAGGGATTACGATATCGTATTCCGGGCGACGACGATAGATAATAGCGTCCGCGACCGGATAGACGATGTTATTAAAGCGCTCCTGCCGAGGCTCGGTAAGGTCGACTTCGACAAGGCAATACGCGAATATCAGAAGAAACATGCGGCTAAAGGCTTCAGCCTGGAAGAGGCCGAGAGGCTGGCTACATTGCGCAGGCTCGTTACGGAGCGCAGGGTCGATGAAAGGGTGAAGGATGCATATTACACCCCGGTCCCGGCCATCGATAGGTCTAGCCTGGCCAAACCGGTAGTCATAGTTACAAGCGAGGATACGGCCCTCTCCGACCCGTACACCGTCGAGAACATGGACGAGGCCGCAAAACAGGGCATAGTAAGCTACATTGTCGGCGGAGACGATATAAAGAACGCGGAAGATATGCTCTTATTCTTACGCGCGGGCGGTTATGCGGGAGATGGCAGTATGGCCAGGTTCGTGAACAAGCACGACTACGCCTCCTATAGCGCGATGATGGATGCGATTGCGGGCCAGACTGGCACTTCCAGAGAATTCATAGGCGTGCGGGCCGCTAAGGGCGAACTTATGAAAGATGGTGAAAAGCCGGGCGCCGAAAAGTTCCTCGAGATCGAAGAGATAGAAGTGAATAATACCAGGGTCCTTGCCGCCATACACTCATACTCGGTGCTGGTCAACCTGGTTGTGGACGGGGCGGGCAAACTACCTCCGGGCGTTACCGATGAGCGTCAAGTTAGCGGTAAGTTCAGGTTTAACCCGATCCTGCCGATAGGCATAGATAAGGAGATTGCAACATACAGGCACGCGATGCTCTTACTCAGCAGCGCCGCATAACCTATATTCTTGCCGGGTGAATTCACCCGGCAAGAAAGTGGTAATTGCGTAAAATGTAAAAAACACTACTGCGCGCCACCGCGGTAGTGGGTTAACTTTGCTCTTGCAGCCCCGCCAAGCGGTTGCAGAGCAAAGTTAACCATATTTCCACCCCGGGGTGGAAATTAAAATATAAAATAGTTAGTTTTTTTGTATTGACATACCAGCTTAATATGGTAAACTTATTACACTATTTATTAATGTTAAAAAAGTTAGATATTAAAGGAGATAGAACTATGATGCGAAAATTAATTTCGGTTCTAGTAATCCAGTCTTTCCTTCTCTCTAACATCGCGTTCGCGGAAACCCTTCAAACCAAACCCAATACGCCGCAAAATACCCAAACTCTTACAAATGCTTCGAGTATCGCAATCGAAAAAGAGTACGGGCTCATCAAGTCCAGGTTTATGGGCAATTCCAACAAACTGATAGTAAATATCCAGGACGCCCATTGTAACTATGAGGCACAGACCAATATAGTCCGTATCTTAGAGACGCTTATAAAGAATCATAATCTCAGCCTGATATCGGTCGAAGGCGCGGACGGCATCATCGATACGACATGGTTCAAGGCTTTCCCGGATGAAGAGGTGCGCAAAGAGGTCGCGACCTACTTCATGAAGAAAGGCGAGATCACCGGTCCGGAATTCCTATCCATAACCCAGAACTATGCGATAAAATTATTCGGCGCGGAAGATAGAGCCGCCTATATACAGAATTTAAACGCGTTTACATCCAGTTATCCGCTCAAGGCCGATACCGAAAAGTACTATAATTCGATAAAAGGCGCCCTCAATAAATTAAAAGGTTTCATATATTCTAACGAACTGCGGGCGATGGACGCCAAAGCCGCGGATTACGACTCAAAGAAGATGCAATTTAACGATTATATACGCTTTTTACAGGAGATGGCCGAGAGGCGTAAGCTTAACGTAAGAAGCTACGAGAACTTCTTCAGGCTCGTAAGCGTACTCGGCTACGAGAAGAAGATAGACTTCAACGTAACCGACAGGGAAAGAAGCGCCCTCATCGACGAACTCTCCAAGCTCCTGGATAAGGACGGCTTGAGCGACATGGTGGCGCAGTCGATAGCGTTCAAGTCGGGCAAGATATCGTCCGTGGACTTTTATGCCTATCTAAAGAAATGCACTATCGATAAGAATATCGACCTCGCTAAGAAGTACCCCAACCTCTACAACTATATAATATATAACTCCGTATATTCCAAGATCGATAACGAACGGCTCTTCACCGAGATAAAGACGGTAGAGACCGATATAAAGGAACGGCTCTTCACGAACGACGACCAGAGGACGCTCGATAAACTGTCGCGCCATATCGATATCCTGATCGGCATGGTGAATATAAAACTATTGAACGGCGATTTTAACTATTACCAGACGCACAAGGATGACTTTACGCACGACTCTTTCGCCGGCTTTATAAAGAAGAAGGGCGAGCAGTACGGCCTTGCCTATGCCCTCGAGCCTCCGAGCGATGCGGTCGCGAAGGCTATGCCGAAGCTCGAAGACTTCTACATGATCGCCACAAAGCGCGATAAGGCGCTGGTCGAGAATACCTTAAAGGAGATGGACAGGGAGAAACAGTCGATAGCGGTGCTCGTTACGGGCGGTTTCCATTCCGAAGGCATGTCCAGACTGCTCGAGAAGAGCGGCGTATCATATATAGTAGTATGCCCGACCATCACAAAGGATGTACCATCGCCTTATATCCAGATACTTACGAACCAGAGAACGCCAATAGAAGATATATTGACGGCCCCGGACACAGCGAAACAGCGCATGCTTGCTCCGATAAGCCGGGCACAGCTCGTTACGATGGAGCCCAAGAAACTCAAAGTATTCTTAAGGGCCTCTCCCGTAGAAGACGCCAAGACAAAAGACCTCATAGAAAGAGTCATAGACAATAATGTGGAGTTCAGGGATGACTGGTTCTTTGCCATTATGAGGGATTGGCTCAGGAAGACAGTGGCTGTTAATCCCAACCATCGCTTAACGCGCGAAAAGGCGGCTATGCTGGAGGCATACATGATGGGTATGCAGCTCAGCCTCGAAAATTGTCTGCATGAAACATGGCCGCGCCAGTCCGATGCCAAGATTACCGCCCAGGCGAAAAAGATGCTGGAAGCGATAGCGGCAACGCCCGGGTTCAATGATGCGTTTGAGCGGGCATTCACTGCCGTTGCGCCCAAAGCCGAACTCGATATGATACGAGCAAGTGCTAAGCCGGCAGGCAAAATATCTCTTGCCGAAGCCTACTCCTCACCCGAATTATTCAATGCATACATATTACAGGCGATGAAAGAGTTGACGAAAGTTATCCCTGAGCTCCCGCGTATTATGAGCGAATACTCTGCATGGAGAACAGCCGAAGTAGAGCCGCTAGAGGCACAACTCGCAGATATGCAAAAGCGCTTTGATGGCATGGAATCCGATCCGCAAGCCGACGCTACAGCCGTTGCCGCGCTCAAGGAAGAGATAAGGGTTCTCACCAAGAAGATCGGGGATATGATAAAGAAGAAGGTCGAGCCTGTAGATGATCTTATTTCCGAAAAGTATAATCAGTCTGTCGCCGAGTCATATGTCGGTTCTCTCGAGAATATATCGACCGATAACTTTTTTAAGGATATACCATTACTCGAAGACTTCATGAAATCACCGGAATTTCCTCAATATCTTGAGCAGGCACGCGCATTGACCGCCAGTACCGAATGCGGTTATATTGACACATTCGCCGGCGCGGCCTCGCGTCTGTTTGGTGAAGGCCAGAAAGCCGACCCTACCAAATCGCACGCCGCAGCCGATGTCTATGATATTGCCGACAGGATGGGTAAAAAGATACCCGCGGATGGCATCAAGGACCTTAGCGTAATCACACGTATAGCCGTCCAGAGATGGCTTAATATAGAGGAAGAGCTAAAGAAAAAATACGAGCGAGCCGGTATAAAAAAGACGGATAAACAAATTATTAAAGAACGGCAAAAGATCATACGGAACAGGCCGTGGACTATTATAATAAACGACGAAAGCGGTTTTCCGCTTATGCAGGAGATAATAAAGAATAATTTTTACGGTCATAATCCCGAACACGTGCTTTTTGTGGTCCAACCTACATTCCACGGATATGGTTTTAATGCATCGGGAAAACCTATATGCATGACGAATACCAAGCCTACCCCTGTCGGGCATGGCTCCGGCACTATGCAGGTCGTCGCGAATAACAGGGCTTTCTGGATAGACGCCAAAGGCGCTATTCATAATATTAAGGAAGACGCGGAGTCTTATCTGCGCAAAAGAACGGGAGTGAAGTACTGGATACAGGGCCGCGTAAATGATTTGATAGTAATGGGGTATTCGTCATCACCCCATCCGACCCTTTCGCCGTATGATATCGACATGGGCATCATGGCCCTTGCGCTCAAGATGATGGGAAATCCCGACAGGCTCGATGAGGGCAAGAACGCGGTATTGGAGCAGACCCGTACGGATCCGAGGATAAAGGGCGGGACGCCTCTGGCGCTTAATGGAAAACATTTCTTGATGGAAAAAGTCGCAATGAATGCCAAGACCAGAAAAGTCGTTATAGGCCCCAATCCACAGAACAGGTTCTATATCTATTATAAATGGATCGCCCTGCAGGAGATGAAGAAGCAGGGGCTCCCGGTCTATTTCAGGTTCCGGGACGGATTTATATATCCGGAGACGGTTACCGGCGACCTCACAATGCTGAAAAATATGAACGCAGGTTTCGCGATGGAGGCTTCACGTCAACTCGACGATTTTAAGAATCCGGAGACGGCGGACCAGGCCGTTGAGGCCAGTGATAGGCAGGATAAAAGGCCCGGCTTCGCAAGATGCATCGATGAGTTAAGGGCGTCCCAGAAAGATACCAGGATCACCGGTATAGAATTGGTCCCAGATATAGCAAGGCACGTCGGCGCCGGCCCCGCCGGGACTCAAGCCCAGGGCGGGACAGGCGCGATACGCGCTAACGGTGAAGGCGTCTCGGCCGAGGATCATGGCGTCAGGACGAGCATCGCAGGCATACCTGCTGAGAAAAGGCTCTATGCCGAACGGACCCTGAACGGAATAATTAGGAAGTTGATAGATTTTAATAGGCAGGCCGCTTCGCTTTTGCCCTATCATAATGTAGATAGTTATTCTGACCGGACGATACCCGAACTAGCGAAGGAAAACAATGTAGGCGTTAAAGGGGCCGATCTTGATAAGGTAAAAGAGTTGCAAGGAAAAGTGGAAACCAAATTCCCGGGGTTGAATTTTGTCATACTGAGAGGGCTTAAAGAAGAACTTGTAAAAAATAATATTACGCCGGACCTTTACTTCCATTACGGCCATATTAGAAGCTCCATATATGTGGATGAGGTTGACTTCCTGTATCTCTTATCGCTTCCGGACGGTTTAGATCTTATGATGGAGGCAATATGCCATGAAGTAGAGCATATAAAAAATCCGCAGCGTAACGGCGAGACGGATGTCGAATACGAAGCGAGGATCGAGGGTATCGCATTGACAAAGAACGTCCGCGCGGCGCTTAACGAAAGAGACCTTGTCAATAATGTGCAGAAATTATCAAGAGTAGGGAATGGTATAGTGGCAGGTGCCGGTCTTACGGACATACATGGACGAAAATTCACACCCGACGGGCGTTTCTTTACCGCCGACGGCGAGATGACGGAAGGCCTGAAAAAGTTTATGGACAGCCTCGACGAAGCGTCCGTCCAGCAGGCGCTCGAAGCGGGCATTATGTATTACGATATCCGTTCACCGTTCTGGAGAGACGGCGCCGACAAAGGGCATCCCGAATTTGCTGTTGCTTTTGCCTTTGCTTTCGCGAAAAAACTTCAGCAGAAGACCGGAAAAAAAGACGGCATAGTCCTTCACATAGGAGTCGATTGCTATAATAAACACTTTGAAGCGGCCCAGATTTTTGTGGATGCCATATTGCGCACCGGTATATGCGATAACGGAGGCGGTATCTATTACTGGGGCGTGATAAACGGCGGAGATATGCGTAATTATGCCCAACTCTATGATGCGGTAAACGGCACCGGCGGTAACTGGGCATTTTTTACCATGAGTCATGTTAAAAATGACTTTTTAGGCGCAAAACTGGGTATCGATTCCCAGGTCTACTGCGGTCCTGAAGTGCGGCATTGCGAAGGCGTCACAAGCGGCACGTTGACCGATGCTATTGAGGAAAGAGATTTTGCTCCAATTAAGCATACAAAACCGGAAGGGAACATTGTGACCATTTCCAAGTTCCTGGATAATAATATACAGGTAGCCGCGGATATGATCCGGGCAACTTCTGCCCCGAAGAATACTCCTACGAAAGAACTTCTGAAAGGCGCCAAGCTTTGTGTCGACATGAATGGAAGCCCGATAGGTAAGAATCTCGTTGATATACTTAATGCTTTGGGCGCGGATGTAATGGTCGATAACGGAGTGCTTGAGCCTGATTATAAGACTGACTATATAATCGATCCCAATGAGCATAAAAAAGATGCGATGAAGCGCCTGCGGGCTAAAGCCAAAGAGATCGGCCGTGTCATATTAGCAGTTGATCCCGACGGTGACAGAGGTTCTATAGTAGCCGTGGGGCCGGACGGTAACCCCGTATCGCTAAGCGGCGCGAAACTCTTGCTCTTAAGTATGGAACAACTCGCCATCAGCTATTATAAGCAGGGAAAGACGCTCACTATCATAAACGATATGAGGACTGGAGTGAGCGCGCGTGATCTGGCGAATGCGATCAATGATAAATATAGGAAGGAACTGGGGGGTAAGGATTTAGTCAGGGTCATTCCCCACGAGGCAGGATATCCTTTCTTTATGAGAGGCATGGCCGCGCTTCCTGCGGACCTGGCCGTAGAAAATACGACACATGCCTTTACTAACCCCATGACCAATACAAACTGGGGAGCGCCAAAAGATTATAAGCGGCCCGATGGAAAAGGATATCAGGGCGGGGACAATGCCGCGCTTTATCTCATATCTTTATTGGGCGCCATGGTCCATCAGTGGGATGGTAGAAACCCGGTTGAACAGCTTGACTGGATAGAGAAGAATTACAACCTCAGGCCGACGGTCGATGAGGAAAGAAAGCCTGCACTGGCAAAAGAAGACGATAGATTTAAATACATGGTTGCTGACAGGATGAAAGAGCTGGCCGATCAATGGTTTGCGGGTGATGAACGGTTCCTAGTCAATTTTAACGACCCTAAAGTAACGGTGGTAAGCGGAGTCCATATAACCAATAGCATTACGGGGGCCATGATGCTGGTGAGGTTCTCCAATACAGGAGCGACCTTTACAATATCCGGCGAAGCATATAAGGGCGTGGAAGGCCACGAGACAGATGAGCTTTATGAAATGTTGGGGTTAGGGCAGCTTATCATTAAAACGGCAGTGGAGCAATTACAGGCGGAAGGCAATAATTTTACATTTGATCTGGCAGATGCCTCCGACCTGGCAGGAAAATTTGACGTAAACAGGTACTTCCCGCAAGGGTTACCCGGCGTGGCGAATGGACTCGCCGCTTCGGATCTTGAGAAAGCACTCGGTAAGTCTGACAAAGTAGTTTTGCTCGGCAATGCCGAGGTAGCTACTTATGCGGCACGGTGCGGCACAGATAAGGCTATGGCCATTCCACACGGGTTCTTTAATATTAACCCTCAAGCCGCGGCGCCGAAAGATCTAACCATCAGTGTAGTGGGCTCGGTGACCACATGGTCGGATATGAGGTGGGTAAAAGACGTTGTAGGCTTGGTGAAGGAGATTAGAAGGCGGTCTGTTGAAACAAAAGCTCTTGGTTATGTGGCCGGTAAATTTGTTCCGTATAAGAATCCGGACGGAACCGTCGTAGATGAATTGAGAGAGTTAAGAACGAACCCGGACTGCATTATATTGAAAGCAGAAGATCTGGAGAGTGCATATAGGCAAACAGGCGGATTTACCGATCTAGCTTCATTTAAAACATGGCTATGGGAACGATCGGACGGAGGCAAAATTGTAATTGTCGACGGTGAAATAAATAAGGAAGAAGTGAAAAAGTTGCAGGCGTCTCTGGTTGATTTCAATACTCAGATGTACAGGGAGTTATTGAATGGTTTCGAGCCTAAGGTAGAATATTCCGGCACTCTTCACGAGAATCCGGGTAGCTCGATTCCCGTGGTTTTTGAATCTCCTTCTATGACGGATGTCGCGTCAGAAGGTCTCAATATGGTAACTGTTAAGTTTGGACCCGACGGCAAGGTAGATTTTTCAGGGGCGGCGCAACGTATTATCGAATTGATAGGAAACCCTGCAATGTATAACGAACAACGCGCCCAGAGTTTAGCGGCGGCGCAGAAGTTGACAATGGCAGACGTCGCTTCCAGATATTTGGATGTTGCAAGAAAAGCGGCCTCAAAGAAGCCGGGCGAGGCCATACGTATCGCTATCGTTACGCCTATTTCTTTGAGAAACTACGGAGAAATATTGAATAACGGTTTTAGCGCATTAAACGCGGAAAACATAGTCGTGGATCTACTTGTGCCAAACGACAGTGAGGCTATGGGTGCGTTTGTTGCACGAGTAAAAGACGGCCATTACGATGTCAATATACTACAGCTGCATGGAGCGCACACTGAAAAGCCTGTAGCTTTTGAGGATTTTGGAGATACTAAGAATGTCCTCCTCGTTCACAGGCCGGAAGAGGTTTTGGCGAGGGAGAAGACGGGCGTGACTCCGGATCGGGCTACTCGCGATAAAACGACGGATGCGTCGCGCTCAGACGGCACGATCGACAAGAACCAGGCGAAGATCGTAGACCTGTCAGGTTACGCGGGGCTCGACATAAAACTGACGAGCGGGACCGGGGAGCTGATTTTAGGCGGGAATATAGTATCCGAGCCGAAATGGGTAAGACCGCTCGCGGCCGCCGGCAACAGCATAATGAATCCGGGTGCCATAACAAGCGTGAATCGCGATAGGGTCGTATACTACGGGTATAGGAACGTGGCGGCCCGGCAGAGCGCCTCGGCTGTAGATCATAACCACCTGAGGTTCGATATAACGGTGCTTCAGCCCGGCGTTGTAGCGGCGGGCGCCGACGAAGAATTCATAATGACGAAAGGGCACATCCATCCCAGCCGCCGGGTAGTGTTTACCGATACGACTTCGCAGCCTGCTCCGGTCTGGTATCCCGAATTCTACGAAGTATGGAGCGGATACGCGCTATATGTCCAGCAGGGCAGGAATCCCGAAACCGGCGAGTTCGAAGTCGAGGTTACATTCGCTAAGCCCGGCGACAAGGTACTGCTCAAGCCCGGTTATTCGCACAGGACGGTCAATATAGGTAATGAGCCGCTTGTTATGGCGAACTGGATAGCCGAAGACGTCGGAGGGAAGAACGCGAGAGTAGAAGGCGAAGAGAGGTACGATGTAAGTAAAAAACCCGCGGAAACTGTCGCGCCTGCAGTGAGGCCGGACTTCTCGGAGATAGAGCGGAAGAATGGATATGCTTATTGGGTAGAACGTACTCCGGAAGGCGGCATCCGTTTCGAATTTAATCCGAATTATTCACCCGCCGAGGACCTTGGTTACGGGCCGCGGCGCGCGCAGCTTCGTTACGCGACGCCTGCCGCCGCAATACCGGCGCTCGGCCTTTCGAATAGCGAGCCGATGTATAAGCAAGCCGCTAATAGCGCGCTTAGCAGTTTCTTAAGAGGCGGCATGTCGGCTCCGGAAAGACGGGCCGAGTATAATGAATTGGCGGCTGCGGCATCTAATAAGGAAACAAAGGCAACGTTTGAAAGCAAGATACGGCAAGCTTTACCGGATGTTACGGTTACGGCTCCTCCGTCGAAGGGTGGGGCAAAAGCCGTGGAAAGCGATACTGCGGCAATTACGGATGACATAGATCCATTCGTAATTAAAACAGTGGAAGATGCTACGGGCGGCAAGCCTCTTACAGGGCCTAATGCCATAGAGATCATGGCCAGCATTAAGCATGAAGGCGCGCTTTTGTGGTCGATTCTAGAGGATATCAGTAAAAAGAAGTTTGCCGGGAAAAAGGTCAAGCAGGTCGTCCTTTTGAGGGACACCGACCTTTATCCTACAAGCCTGGCACATTCGGGCGAAGATGCCGTGAAAAAGTATCTTGGGGATACGCTAATAGAAGTGTCCGGCAGAGGAAGCAGCCTCCTGGATAATGCGCGTAGGCAGCTGACTCAGCTTATTGACGTGGAGGGTAAAACCCCGGGTGAGGATTTTGTAGTGGTTACCTTGACGGGAAATAATACCTTGGCCGAGATTTCCGGGGTACAAGCGGAAAACCTGACTCCGGAGGTCTTAAACGGTAATGAAAAGATCAAAGATCTCGGCAAAATATTAAGCATCCAGACGACGGAAGGGCATATACTGCCGCCGATAATCGGTTTATATGCCGTCGCATTGCGTCTTGCCAACGATACAGGTGAAGAGAATATATTGCGGTGCCTTAATAGCATCGCGTGGAATGGCCGGCCCAACCAGCCATTTACCGTAGCTGACCTGGCTCGAGGCGTACTTGTAATATTGCCGAGGGTCGGCCCGGTCAACTACACCGAGGTCGTAGAGGCATTTAAAGCGGCGGAAGCGGTACTGCGGGCATTATAATCATCTCTTTCCACCCCGGGGTGGAAGCCATGTGAATTGTGGGGGAGGCCAAAAACCTCCCCCACAGTTTTTTTGGGATATTTATTCCTGTCCATATGCTATAATTATACTAATAAACGAAAGGAAAACGGTATGGCGGCGGCATATAAAAGGAAGAATTATTTCATCAATAAACCCTTTCAGCTTAAGTATACCATTCTGATAGTGGGGGCGCTCCTGGCGGTGATGCTTGCGAGCGGTTTCGGCCTTTATATGGGGATGTGGGGCTCGATAATCGAGAACTTCTCGAAGTTCAAGGTCTCGCAGAGCCTGGAGAACGTGAACCGCATTACCGATTACGAGGCGGCGCGCTACCGGAAGGGCGATTACCGTCTGGAGAAGATATTCCGCGAGGCGGAACTCTTGAGCGATCAGGAGCGGACGACACTTAAAGAGGCGCTCCGTTCCGTCAACAGGTCGCTCGTCCCGAAGATTGTTATCCTCACCGCGTTGATATTCCTCGCCGGGATATTCCTGTCGCACAAGATAGCCGGTCCCATGTACCGGATAGAGCGGTCGGCCGAGGCGATCCGGCACGGCGACCTGCGGGTGAATTTTAAGATAAGAAAGAATGACGAGATGAAGGATGCCGCCGCCGCGCTCGAAGAGATGGTCGAGACGCTACATAGCGATGTCAAGAGGATGAAGGCCGAGTCGATCGCCCTCGAAGAGAAGATGGATTCGCTTGTCAAAATGGGCGCGATACCCGAAAACGAAATTACCCGCCTGAAAGAGATATTGAACAGCATAGACTCGGTGTTATCGAAATATAAGACGTGATGAAAAGACCGTTATTGACGATATTGCTGATGATGACGATTTTGCCCGCTGTCTCTGCCCATACTGTCCGGGCGGAGGAGCTTTCGTTCCTGGACAAGCTGGAATATGACAGCATAAAGTATTTTGCCGGAGAGGCCAACCGGGCAAACGGCCTTATTAAAGACTCATCGCGTCCCGGCGCGCCTGCGAGTGTCGCCGCCGTAGGCTTCGGGTTGACCGCGCTCTGTATCGCGGATGCCCGCGGCTGGCTCGAGAGCGGCCAGGCGTACGAACGCGCGCTAAAGACGCTGGTCGCGTTCCGCGACGAGATCCCGAACGAGCGCGGTTTCTTCTACCACTTCCTCGACATGAGGACGGGCCAGCGGACCTGGCGGTCGGAGCTCTCCTCGATCGACACGGCGCTCTTCCTGGCCGGTGCGCTCTTCGCGGGCGAGTATTTCAAAGGGACCGAGGTCGAGACCGTCGCGGGCCAGATATACGACAGGGTCGACTGGCCGTGGATGATGAACGGCCGCAAAGTTATCTGTATGGGCTGGACGCCCGAAAACGGGTTTCTGCCTTATTATTGGGATTCCTACAGCGAGGCGATGATACTATACGCGCTCGCGATAGGGTCTGCAACGCACCCGATCGACCCGGAATCGTGGTATGAATGGTCCCGCCCGGCGGATTCATACAAGGGCTACAAACTGATCTACTGTTATACGGGCAGTATATTTACCTACCAGTATTCGCACGCTTGGATAGATTTCCGCGGGCTGGTCGAGAACAGGACGGGCACGGACTATTATGCGAATTCCGCGAATGCCGTAAAAGCTAACCGCGAATTTTGCATAGATAATTCCGACTTATACAAAAGCTACGGCGCGGATAGCTGGGGCTTGACGGCATGTATCGGACCCGTTGGCTACAAGGGGTATGGCGCCAAGCCCGGAGAGGCTTTAAACGACGGGACGATAGCCCCGGCGGGCATAGCCGGTTCCATAGTATTCGATTGGCAGGATTCGATAAACGGCCTGGAGTATCTATACAGGGAGCACGGCGGTTTTCTATATGGGAAGTACGGTTTCAAGGATGCGTTCAATCTCGACAAGACGTGGTGGGCGGAGGAGTACCTGGGTATCGATGTGGGCATAACGGTCATAATGGTCGAGAACTATCAGACGGGCCTTGTCTGGGAAAAGTTCATGCAGCTTGAGCCGGTAAAGAAGTGGGTGAGCCTCTGCTTTTCCAAACGCTAAGATCCTGCCAGGAGGCTTGACAAATATACAATATATGATAAGATTAATAAAAATGAAGATATTAGCCATTACCTTTTGTGCCATCCTTTTCGCAAGCCCCGTCTTTTGCGCGGATGGCACTACCGTCTCCTCTGTGGAACCCGATATCCCGCCTGCCAAAGGAATAACTATTACCAAGAACGGCATGATTAAAGAAGTTACGCCCGTAGAAGAACCGGTCCTCAAGAGGATAGATATAAATAAGATAGGCGTTACGCCTTACTATCCTACCTTCGAAGGATTGAGGCTGGCGAAGTACTTTACCGTCGCCCAGCGTGTGGAAATATTCCAGGAGCCGCGGCCGATCGACTCGTATATCCTGGATGCCAAGAAGATCCGATGGCTGCACTGGAACCAGCCCTGGAACTGCGATGATAATTACAGGCTCCAGATAGTGCCTATATTTACAAGGGCCTACGGCACCGAAATTACGATGAGCGACCCCCGGAATAAAGATGCCCAGTGGCGCTACACGCACGATTACCGCGATATATACCAGAACCAGTTCCCCATCTATCGCCTGAACCCCCGGCAGCTTACGCAGTTTACGGGGGTAGATACCCCTTACAGGATAAATACCAATTATAAACGTGAAGAATGGGACCAGAATGAGATACTCTGGATGTACGCTAAGAGGATCGAGCCTATAGATTGGCTCACGACGCTCAACTTCGGCTACCGGTATTCGACGATGGACGCCAAGAATGATGGTTCGACATCTTCCTATTACGAGAACAGGCATACTTATTTTACATATTTTTCGGTGGCGCCTACCAATACATGCGAATTATTTGGACAGTTCGAATATTTTAAATCCAAGCGCCCGCACGCCGCCTTTATCTACAGCCCGGACCACTTCTTCTATGCCGGTGAGCTGAGGATGAAGTCTGCCGACATGAAGACGAGCGTTATACCCAGGATGAGCTATTCGATCGATTACTACTGGCCTACCAAGAATACGTTCAGTAAATACGAGATGCAGATAAGGGCCGGCCACGAATTTACGCCGAAATTGAGCTGGACGAATACGGTCAGGGCCAATTTCGCTTTCAGGGACGAGCCCGATAACATGGCCCCTATGTATACGCGCCGGGGCGCTAACCCCGTACACGATATGGCGGGCTGGGTCGGAGACGAAGTGCGCTTACAGTATAATTTCTACGACAAACTATGGTACCAGGGCGGCGTCGATTACGCGGCCGGTACGAACATGTGCGATTTCGACAACGGCGGCTTCCTGGCGGGCCTTGAATATTACGCGCCCGGGCTTATCAGGGTCGACGTCGGCTATAGGGGTAATTACTACTATAACATATCGGATTACCTCTCCTCGATATATTTCAAAGTTTACTTCTTCATGTAGAATAGTGTAGCCTATGTAATAATGTCATGGCAATCTGCAGGGCACACTTAAGTGTGCCCTGCAAAATTAGAGGGCCTTTTGTGAATAGAAAACTCGCAGCGACAGTTTTTACGGCGCTCTTTTTGTTTTGCTTTTCCGGATGCGCCAAAGAAGGGGGCCTGTCCCAGGGCGCGGCAAAGCCCGTAGAGATCGAAGTGGCGTTCTGGGGCGCGCCCGACGAGATAAATATCATAACGGGCATGATAGAGCGGTGGCAGGCCAAGCACCCCGAGATACTCGTAAAGCTTCAGCATACCCCTTACCGCGGTTATGTGGATAAACTCCTCACAAGAATAGCCGGCCGCGCCGCGCCGGACATCATCTGCACCGAGGTCGATCTATTCGTTACGTTCCAGACGAAGAATGTCCTGCTCCCCCTCGACGAATATGTAAAGAACGACCCGGAGTTCGACGCCAAAGCCTTTTATCCCGAGATAATAAAGAGATTCACCGTCGGCGGTAAGTTATACGCCATGCCCAGGGATACCGCTCCGTTTGCCTGCGTATATTATAATAAGAAGTTATTCGACGAGGCGGGCGTGCCTTATCCTTCGGATGATTGGGATGTAAATGATATGCTCGATAAGGCCAAGCGGCTTACCAAATATGATAAGGACGGCAGGGTCACGCAATACGGGTTCTACGCCTGGGCGTGGCAGAATTTTGTCTACGCCTTCGGCGGGAGCCTGGTCGACGATGTTAAGGCTCCCACAAGGTGCACGCTCGATTCGAAAGAGGCTGTAGCGGGACTACAGTTCTACGCCGACCTCATAAATAAACACAAGGTCCATCCGTCCTCGATAGCGATGACGAACCTGGCTATGGGCGTTCAGGCGATGTTCATGACGGGCAGGCTCGCGATGTTCTCGTCGGGCATCTGGGAGACTCCGGGCCTGAGGAAGACGAAAGAGTTCGATTGGGATGTCGCCATGTTTCCGAAAGGCTCGAAAGGCGTACGCGGCATGGGAACGGGCGGATCCGGTTACTGCATACTTAATACAACGCGGCATCCGAAAGAAGCCTACCAGGTCATAAAGGCCCTGACGGGTAAAGACGCCGAGAGCATGCTCGCGGATACGGGACTTGCCCAGCCGGCGCTTGTCGAGATAGCTCAAGGCGTTCACTGGCTCGGCAGCGACCTGCCGCCCAGGAACAAGCGGATGCTCGACGAGGCGATGAAGTACGTCGTCTATTCCCCATTCCACCCCAAATGGAGGGAACTCCAGGACCTTTACATCAATCCCCAATTCGACCTGCTATTCAGCGGAAAACGGACGGCCGCGGAAGCGGTAGCCGGCTTCATCAAGAAAGTAAATGACTCCCTTAAATGAGTAAATTCAAGACCAGATACGGCTATTTTACCGATGACGGGAAAGAGTTTGTCATAACCCGTCCCGATACGCCGCGGCCGTGGATAAATATACTCTCGAACGGCAGTTACGGGGCAATTATGTCGCAGACGGGCTCCGGTTACAGCTGGTGGAGAAATTCCGCCGTTGCCAGGATGACCCGCTGGTTCCAGGACCTTGTGTGCGACGACATGGGCAGGTATATCTTTATAAAGGACCGCGGCAATAAGAATTTTTGGTCGCTTGCCTGGAAGCCGCTATGCCCGAAATTCGATTTTTACGAGGTACGTAACGGCATAGGTTACACTACGATTACTTCGAAGCTATACGATATACGGGCTTCCGAGACGGTCTTTATCCCGCCGGACGAGGATCTTGAGATATGGCGGATAACGATAAGGAACGAGGGCCCGCGCAAGCGGCGGCTAAGCCTTATAACATACCTCGAGTGGTGCCTCGGCAATTCCGACGATACCCACCGGGAATTCCAGAAGACTTTCATAGCGACCCGGTTCGATAAAAATTTAAATGCCATATTTGCGCGGAAGAAGAAACATCTCGTCCCAAAATATATATCGACGGGCATGGCCGAATATCCGCTTTCCGGGTTCGCGTCCATAAGCAAAAAGTGCGCTTCTTACGAAGGCGATAAGGAACGGTTCTTCGGCCTGTACAGGTCGATAGCCAATCCCGTTGCGCTTGAGAATGATAAGCTTTCGAATACCGTCGGAGAATGGTATGATCCGATTTCGAGTCTCCAGGTAAATATCGACCTGAAGCCCGGCGAAAAGAAGACGATTATCTATACGATCGGCCACATGGCCGATGAGCGGACGGCGAGGGCCATGATCAGGAAGTACCATAGCGTCAAAGCCGCCGATAAGGCATTTGAAAGGACGAAGAAGTTCTGGGCCGATCTCTTCGCGGGGCTCGAAGTCAAGACTCCCGACGACGCGTTCAATATCCTTACGAATAGATGGCTCAAATACCAGACGATCGCCGGCAGGCTGTGGGCAAAGACGGCGTATTACCAGTTCTCCGGCGGTACCGGCTTCAGGGACCAGCTGCAGGATTCGCAGGTCTTCCTTCCCCTGAGGCCTGCGCTATGCAAGAAGCAGATACTGGAGCACGCCGGGCATCAATTTAAAGACGGCACGGTCCACCACTGGTGGCACCAGCTTACGAAGATAGGCGCGCCTACGGATATGACGGATAACCTTCTCTGGATGGTCTATATACTATTGAGTTATCTCGAGGAGACAAAAGATTTCGGCGCCCTGGACGAGCGGATAGCGTATCTGGACGGCCCGGCGGGCACTCTCTACGAACATTGCTGTAAGGCCATAGACAGGGTTCTCTCGCGCTTTTCTAAGCGCGGCCTGCCGCTAATCGGAGCGGGCGACTGGAATGACGGGTTTAACCTCATCGGGGCGGGTTGGAAGGGCGAGAGCACGTGGCTCGGGCAGTTCCTCTACGGCATCCTTATTAAATTCGCGGATATCGCCGGGAGACGGAAGGACAGGAAGCGGGCGAGGAGTTACATTGCCCGCGCGCGGCGGCTCAAAGACGCTGTAAACAGGTATTGCTGGGATGGGGAATGGTACTTTGCCGCGACAAGAGATGACGGAAAAGTCGTAGGCAGCCGCAAGTGTAAAGAAGGTAAAATATATCTTATGACTCAGACCTGGGGTGTCTTTAACGACGTCTCGACCGAGGAACGCAAAGTTAAGTCGATGAACTCCGTCTGGAAGCGCCTGCAAAAAGAGTACGGCCCGCTTTTAATAGCGCCCGGTTTCACGGTCCCTGACGAACATATCGGCTACATTACGCGGTATGCTCCAGGAGTGCGGGAGAACGGCGCTGTCTATACGCACGCGGCGTGCTGGGCGGTATTGGCGGAGTGCGTGCTCGGCCGCGGCGACAGGGCATACGAAATGTACTCGAGTTTCTGCCCGGTAAAGCGCGGTATGGATCCCGACCTCTACAAGTGCGAGCCGTACGTTACCCCCGGTAATACAAACGGCCCGCAGGCCGCCGATTACGGCGCGGGCGGATGGACCTGGTATTCGGGTTCCGGCGGCTGGCTCTACAGGGTATCGACCAACTGGATCCTTGGCGTGCGGCCGACTTACGAGGGGCTGCTCATCGATCCGTGTATCCCTTCGAAATGGGATGGTTTCACAATGAAACGGCGATACGGCAACGCTACATATAATATCGAAGTGAAGAATCCGCGGCATCTTTCGCGAGGCGTCAAGGAAGTTTTTCTAGACGGAAAAATGCAAAATTCCAACCTGATAAAAGACTTGAGCGATGATAAACCCCACCATATCAAGATCATCCTTGGTTAATTACCATGTCCTTGCCGGGTGAATTCACCCGGCAAATTTTTTTGAGATTGCTGTTTGTCTCTGATATTCAATGTTTTCCTTAACAAACTTTTCGTAACTAGTACTATCCAGAGTTAAATATTCACCAAAATTACATATTTTTTCATGAGAATCAATAGATCCTATGTATTCTTTGAAGGAAGAATACTTCCAATCTTCAGGGTTTTCAACAAGATATGCTGTGACTGGATTTAAGTGAAGGTAGCGGGTGAGGTGCAGTAATTGTTCGTCATTTTTTATTAAAACATTACCGAATCGGTTTTCCCATAATGGCCCCTTACGCTCATACTTTATATTGAAGTATCTACTATAGCTATTTAATATATGCCGCATATAATTCGATATTCCATCTTGACGAACTTCTTTTAGAACTAGATGGATGTGCGTGGGCATAATACAATAACAAACAAGGTTGGTGCATTGCGGAGAAGGGTTGGATGCTAGAAATTCATCTTTTGCTTTTGCGTCAGCACAGATTTTACGAAATTCACGAAAAGTACAGGGAGATTTATCGTGTAAATAGAAACGGATCAGATCCAAAATTAATCGATAATCATTTTCGTTATTGAATATTTTAAAATCAGCGATGCTTTTATTATATACATGATATAAGCCATCCATAAACAACGGAATCTCTCGTATTGGCATAACATCCTCCTGTTTTATTCTTACTTTTACCCTTACTCTTGCCGGGTGAATTCACCCGGCAAGAGTAAGGTCTCTCATCTATAAGGACGCAAAAAGGGGCAAATTTGTTGCAATTTTTTTTAAATAAGCTTACTTCGAATTTTTCCCCGACGGGAAATGAATGTTGTGTAACTCTGATAGTGCACAGATATGTTACGCAGTCCAAATTCGTTAAGATTTCAAAAAGATAGACTTTGCTGCTTGACAAACTTCCCTTATATGCTAAACTAAACACAATGTCGCCCTCCTTCGCTAACTGACTTAAGATAACGGAAAGCTTCGGAGGGTGTTCTAATACAGAAAACAATAACGAATGCTTGGCAAAGTTGCCAGGCATTTTTGTTTTATAAGTAAAGTAATTTATTAAGTCAGTCAAACCTGAGGAGCAGACTAATAATGAAACGAATAAATCGAGCGATTTCAGTCTTAATTTTAACCTCCTTTATATTCAATACTGCCGTATCGGACTTTGCTTACGGTGCGCCGATAAATTTAAAACCTTCCGTTGATAAACTTGCCCCGTCGTCTAAGTTCTGTGATCTGACCGGACGTATAGATAACCAGGATATTGCGAGGGTAGAGATGACCCTCGAGAGCCTGGTCTGGAAGGCGAGGAAATCCGACGGCACGCTCGATATCGAAAAGCTCATTAAAAACTCCAATGAATCTAGCGACAGCCTTTTCAAATCCCCCGTAAGGTTCGGAGAGGGGCTCCAGTTCTTCCCGCGCGAAGCAAAAGACTTACCCGGCGGATGCTGGCGTATTACCGCAAAGATAAACGACCGCCAAAATTTCAGCGGCAAAGGCTTTAGGACATATTATGCGGTACTTCCTGCGCATACCGATGCGCTCGGCGGATTCCCTGTAAGGGGTTATAAAGTAGAAGAGTGGCCGGCGGTAGAGAAAGAGATATTGGAGCGCGGGAAAACGCCTGACAGGGCGTCCGAAAGGTCCGAAGACGCTAAAGCGATCAACCGTTATAAAGAGAGTAACGAACGGATTATATCGACTTTTATCCGCGAACGTCTCTATGCGGGTGATTTCGCCGAAATAGAGGGGAGGGCCCATGCGCTCGACTGGGACGCGGAGTATCCGAACAGGATATCGCCTGATAGCAATCATAATGCCGCATACTGGACTAAAGATATAGAAGATATCTTCCGTAGTAATTCCAGGGAATTTTTTGATCTATTCGGCATAGAGTTCGATAAAGTCTTCGGGAAGAAAAATTTCGTATTCATGAAGATCCCCAGGGGGATGGAAAGGCAGCTCGATATTATCGAGAACGGCGAAAGAGTACCGGTAAGAAGCCGCACGAGCAATAATGCCGTATACTTCTTCCTGAATGAAGATGATTTTAATGAGATCGGCAATTTATCGGCTTCTCATGATGTTGCACAGCTTCGGGAGCTTGTTATTAGCAGTATGCTGTTAAGTTTTATTCACGAGACAGGCGCCGCCTGCGGCCTGCCATTTTCCGTCCTGGAAGGCGGATTGGTCCAAAGCGATCTGGACATAGCCTATAATACTTACTGGAGAATATTTACCGCGGCAACTTTAGAACCTATCGACGTACCGAAGGCTCGCCTCGCCGAAAAATTTTCCAACCTTAAAAATCTAAAAGCCGTCGACCTTGATATTCTGCGCGGAGTGAATTTAGCCGGCGAGGAGTACAACCGTGACCTTGCGGCGGCAGTGTTTCCAAAAACAGCGCGCGAAGCGACACGCGCACAAGATCTCCCGGGCGATCTGTTCCAGAGTTATGTACGCAGTAATGTGAATAATGTTACCGGGTTGGCTGCGTATGTGGAAAGCCGCCCGGCGCATGAGAGACCCGCTATTACCCAGAATATCCGCCGCATCCTGAGGGGTTTTCCCGTTGCCCGCAGGGCATTTAACCGCGCCATAGCAGATAGCGCTATGAAGAACGCCGATAGCAGGTTAAAAGAGCTCGCCGCGGCCGTCCTGGACGATCGCGATATAAGAGGTTTCGATTTTTCTGTCCGATACACCAATACCGGCAGGATTCCCGAGTACTACGAGACATTGCTGATAGATTTTGTAAACCCGCTAAGGCCCGGAGACAGCCAGGAGTTTGTGATTTCGCTGGTTGCGGGAACCGTAGGCTTGAAGGCCCTGTGGAATGGAGAACCTTACTACTATAGTAGCTTCTCCTCCGGCGGCGTACTGACTACTACCATAACAAATGAATTCAAAGCCCGCCTGGCCAAAGTCAAAGAGGAGAATGCGTGGCAGGATTGGGCGCGTATTACGGACGAAGAAGCCGCCGAACAGCCCATTCCGCAACCGAAAGGGCCTGTTGCCGGGGAATCCCTCACAAATCAGTCAAAAAGGAAGGTTCAGGAACTTGCTCTGGCGTCCAGGCGCGCTGCAAGGAAGGCCGCTAGAGAGCTAAAATGGGCCACAGGTTTAGTAGATGACGCAGAACCTCAAGATGCGGAGCCGGCGCTTCTCGCAGAGCCCGCCAAACCCGCGGCAAACCTGGCAACGATTGACGCTAAACATGCATATTTTTCTGAACTTCACCGGAAAGCCGGGGAGTTAGGCAAGAAAGCTGTGGTCGAGCTTCAGTTCCTTGAGGCCGACGGCCGGATAGGCAGAGAGACCGTAACGCTTCCTATTGGTGAAGTCTCCAGGAATATGGATTGCCTGGTAGATTATCTTGCGACATTGCTTAACGTCAGGGGGCTAATAAACGGCGCAACAAAAGTTGCCGTTCTGACGAAAGAAACCGATGCCGGAGACATTATAGCGCGTTTACGCGAGCACCTGAGGGCGAATTTCGGAAAGACGGAATTTATGATGTCGTTCGGCCAGGGGATCAGCTTTACCAGGAAACCACTGAAGGCTGAAGCCCGAACCGAAAATAAGGCTAAGACTGTTCCGGTTGATTATGATAAAGGCGTCGGTGTTGGTTTTGACCTGGGCGGCCAGGGGATAAAATGGGCCCAGAGAACAAAGCCCGGCGAAAAGCCTGCTACCGGTCGTGTAGATATGGAAGAGCTTATGCGGCCCGGCGCTCTGGCTGGTTTCATCGAGCAAAAGATCAAAGAGACCGAGGAGTCGACGGGCCAGAAAGTAAGTCCAGGTCACCCCTGTATTATTACCATACCGGGTCCGGTTACACCGGATGGGCGTATAGTACTTATCACTAACCTGGAAAAGACAAGGCCTGGTACCCAGAAGGAACTTGAAGAGTTGCAGGCAAAGTATCCTCGCGGGACGATCCAGTTCCAGAATGATGCCAATGTGCCCGGCCACTTCTATACTGTATCCCAAAATATAAAAGGAAACGTTATCTTCAATACTCTCGGGACAGGCCTGGGGCTTGCGGTCCTCAAAGATCAAAAGTTGGGGCTGGGGCCGATGGAGGCTCATATAAAGATGACCTCGGCGCCGGACGCCATTTATCATGATGGTTTTGGCATGAGTGGCGACCTTGAATCCTACGCGAATGCCGAGTTCGTGGTATGGAGAGCGAAGCAGCTTTGCGCGGAAAGAGGCGTTAGATGGATAGACGGCGCTTCCCCTAAAACCATTGCCAAATGGCTGGACCATCCTGTAGTAGATGCCGAAAAATATCTTATTGCCAAAGATGTGTTTATGGAATTCGGAGAGAATCTCACCGTTCTTTATTCTGAAATTGCGCGTGTCCAGGAGGAAAACGAATGGACGGTCGTATGTATAGGAGGTATTGCTCAGGGTAAAGCTATAGAAGCGATAATAAAGGGAGTGAACGCAGCGGTTAAGACGAAATATCCGCATTTAAAATTAAATATCAAAACTTTCCCCGAAGCCGCTTACGCAGGTGCCATAGGCGCTCTCAATCTGGGTATTCAGGCCGCCGCAGAGACAGCGAAAACTACTGTCGAAGCCGCGCGGAATACCGGCGGAGACGGCCAGGCGTACGGTGATAGCAATAAGTCTACGGTGGAAGTTATTCGCGCAGCCGAATCTAAGTGGGGCGGAGAGCTCTGGAAAAAAGAAGAGCTCAAGGCATTTGTAGATGAAAAGTTTGATGCCGTAACGGCGCTTTCCGCCGGCCCGATCTTTGTGCCGAGATCCGTAGTCCCAAATGAGGCGAGGGTGGGCTTGACACCTATCGGCATCGCATTTTTACGCGCCATAGGTGTTAAAAATCCCATTTATGTCCAAGTGGGTTGCGGTGTTAATCGCGGCACAGGCGAAGTCTATTTTTCCGACGATGAATACCGTCGGGCAGGGGCCGAGGTGCTTACCTGGGATGCTTTTGTGGCGAAAGCGCAAAGCGTTGACCGGAAGACTGTAGTCAATACAAAAGATCCGCAAGAATCCGAATTCCCGATCCTCAAAGGAGCGACTTTATTTGCGTATTTACACCTGGCGGCGCATCCGGAGCTTGCCCGAAGGCTATGCGATGTCATTGAAACAGGTATTGGTTACGAAACGATCGCTTTCTATGACAACGGAGTTTTACGCACTCCCGTTCTTCGCCCGGCAAGCCGTCCGACAGGCTGGTTATCCGCGCTTCGTTATTTAGAAACGGTGCGTGCGAAAAAAGAAGGACTGGATTTAAAGTCACCCGCGGTGCAAGTTCAGATGGGGCGTTGGTATAATGAAGACGCCGGGCAGTATCCTATGATGCCGCGACATACTACAGGAGCCCTTTCCGGCAAGACGGTAGTTGTTTTAGGCGGAGGGGAAGTAGGCTCAAGCGCCGCATTTGCGGCCGCCGACATGGGAGCCGCTGTTTATGTCACCGAAATCAATAGCAATCGTATTACCGAACTTGAGCAGATGATAGCCGAACGGCGCATAAGAGGCGCCGCGGGTTCCGTAGAAGTGGTCGCGAGAGACCAGAGAACGCCTATCGGCCAGGACGGGATCGGCAAGCATTTGTGGGAAGCCGACGCCATAATCGGCGCCTGTTATGTCGAAGGTTCCAGGCCTCCCGTTGAGATCGACTATACGCTTTACCGGGCACTTGTTGAACATGGCAACCTTGAGTATATGGCGGATCCCCCGATTGACCAGGGAGGAAGTATCGCGATAAGGCCCGGCCCGGAAGCTTCTGTTGAGCATACTGTTGAGCATACTTATGAGGATGGCTGGATAATAGAAGACGGTGTCTCGATCTTTACCGTGAGGAATATACCGAGCCTTCTGTCGCTTCAAGTTTCTCTCGGCCTTGAGCGGGCCAAGATGCCGTATCTTGTAGCGTCTCTCATGGGGCTCGAAAAAGCGATCGCTGCTTTCCCCGAGTTTGCCAGGGGCGTTAATGTTTATAAGGGGGCAGTAACCCAAGAGAATGTTGCCAGAGACATCGGCAAAGAGTATCTTCCGCTGGATACCGCTCTTTCCGGCGCAGGGTTGGGCGCGAGGCCGACAGCCGAGTATGTACTGCCGGCAGGTATTAAGGTAAATGATGTGAATGGCGCGATAAATGTAAAAGTATTCGAGCGCGAGGCATCCTTTAGTGTTTCGGATAATGCCGCAGTGATCGAGCAAAAATTAAGGGATATTTTAACGCCTTACAACATGCGGATCGGGGAAGGATGTTTAATTAACACTTATTTAAAACGTAAAGTGCTGCTCCCGAAGTTTGTGCGCAGTGCCGAAGGACTTCGCGCCGTTATCGCGGAACTGTTCGGCAGGATAAGCATTACGCTGCCCGGCCGAAAAGACAGGATCGAGATAACGAATTCTGCCAGTGTGGTTACCGCTCAACTTAACATAAGTGAAGCATTCAGGGGTAGCGGTATAGATGCATATGCAATAGGCGGCGATATGGTTACGTTGACACGCCCCGGCGTGAGCAGGATTAACGTCCCCGTACCGTTAGAACCGGCCAAACTCCAGGAAGCCTTCGAAACGCTATATGGAGAAACTCCGGCTAGTGACGTGCCTGTAGCAGGGACGACGCTTTCACTGAAAGATATTGTCAGGCATGATGTATTGAACGCGCTCTTAAACATGGCCATCAACTATTCCCGTGGAAGAAATGATAACTTTATAAAGCATGAATATGATGGCGATGCTGAAATCTACTGGATTAAAGGAGGCGATTTCCGCGGTCTGCTGCAGTATTTGCTTGATTGCAAGCGTGAAGACCTGAAAATGGCAAAACGGTCTGTCGAAAACGATACCGAGTTATTCACTCTACTCATGCGCAATATCTTGAGCAGGTCTTATATATCCAACGAGATACGCGTGATGTATGATTTAAGCTCATTTGCAGAACAGGTCGACAGCATGTTTTTGCTGGACTACCAACTGTCGGGGCAATTTGAACACTTCGGAGTCGGCTCCGGTGTTTCCACCGGCCCCATAAGGATCTTTATGTCTTCAGGCATGAGAGAGCATAAAGATGAGATCATTGCTCACGTCAAGGCCGAACGGGCACTCCACTGGGCGGTCATCAATAAGTATTTTAAAGGCAACCTCAATAACTATCGGGAATGGAGAAAAAGCAGGATATCTATTAAGATCAATGTCGAGATAGAAGCCGAAAATTATACGGAGAAAAAAGGTGCCGTTACCTTATTACAAATCGATTCAGGAAGTAAACAGTTAACTTATAACGAATTTGCGGAAGAGGCCCATAAAACGGCCGATGTTATTGCGAATGTTTCCCGTTTCAAAGAAATCTACAAGCGGCAGGGGGGAAGAAATACATCTCTTCTGCATGGGGAAGTTTCGGTTGCCGGCACCGCCTCCGGGCAGGATGGAGGCAAGCCGGATGAAAGGAAGAAAGATCTCGCTGGCATGGTTAGAAGCCTGACCAAGGCTGGCAAGAGCCCGGAAGACGCGATCATAATTATCGCGATGGAAGGCCTGCGTAAATTTACTATAGATAAGTATAAAAGTGTTTATGAGTTACAAAGATCGCGAGGGGTATTAAAGCTCGATCCCCTTGCCGGCAGCGATTCTACCGTGAGGGATAACATCTACCGTGGTTCCAATTCGCTCGAGAGCCGGCATTTAATCGCGCCTATCTATGGCGAGGTTAATGTAAAGGGCAGGTCTGTGCGCGCATGGCAACTGACAAGGCGCGGCGCGGAGATGGCAGAAGCGATAAGGATAATAAGGATCACCATGCAGGATATTATGACAACGAGCGAGTCTATGCGTGGTGAGATCGAGGATGGCGAAGCGAAATCTGTCGCTAAAGCACTAGAAAGCGAATGCAGACAGGTTTTCGATCTCAAAGGTCCGGAATTTTTTGCAGAAATGGGGAGTCCGATAAATTTTGCAAATGCGCTTTACACAGCGCATTTGTCGAGACTTATAACCGTTTTAAGCGGCCTGAGCGCCAGGGAACATTCGGATTATTTTGGGAAACTGTCCAATAAACTGCGTGGTTATCGTGATGCGCTTCGGACGGGCGCGGACAAATTTGCGGCATCCCTTAAAGGAGAATTTTCCGGGGGCTCGCGCATCGATTTACCCAAAGCTGCCGACGCCGGCGCGATAGGCGGCGCTTCCAATATGGGTGTCCAGGCGGCTGTGCGTGCAGGGACGGAAAGCGCAAGCGAGCCGCAGCCGGCTAGTGACGCGCCTGTGGCGGAAGACGACAAAATGTCGTCTATTTCGCGTCTTACGAAAATTTTAGACAGGGCACGGGAGGAAGGGATAAGGAATGCCCTGTTTGTCTTCGATATCGGCGGGACCCTTACAGGATGGAACGATGTTAAAGTCAATGAAATGGGAGGATATCCCGAAGTAAACAAGAGCCTGGAATCTTTATTGAAGAATGGGTACTATTCCGGCGTGCCGGATTTTGCGCAGGTTGTTTCACTTCTGGCAAGATATGGACACAAGGTGGGATTTATAACTACCGCAACGCTGGAGGAGACTGTAGGGATATTGCATGAGACCATGAGGGTGGAAGATTTGAATAGTGTGGCGTTAATAGTCGCGAAAAAATCGAACTCGCAATATATTCCTTCCCTTGCGGGCAGGTTTGGTATCCCGGCCGGTTTAGCAACAAGCGGTGAGCTCATCAATCATTTACAAACGGCATATCCCGGCATGGTGGTTGAGTTAAGCGCCCTTCCAAAGCCGGAGATCGTAACGTCTGTGCCAAGAGTTGAAGATCTGCTTGATAAATATCCCGTCATTGCCATAGGTGATAGAGAAGAGGATTGTTCTTGGACGCAGGCCCTAAGCATGGCCGCAGGCGTTCGGGTCCCGTCCATCGGTAAAGACGCTATAAATAATGTTGCCAAGACGGCCGCCGCGGGAATAGAGCTTTTATTGGAAAAGGACCAGCCTGCCGCGCCGGCGAGTAGTACCGGAGAAACAGCGGAAGTAGGGGGCCTTGGCCGTTTTATCGATAGTTCCGATCTGGGAGAGCACTACCGCGCTGTTATGGATGAAAATCCCGGGCCGACGGATCGTATCAGCATTATAGTGAGCGGCAGGATAAGCCAATTAGATGGAAGCAGTGATCCCGTTTCCTATAATATAATCATCGGTAACGGGTGTATTGAGATTTGGGAACGTGACGCATGGGACGTAAGATGGTATCCGGTTAAAGCGGAGATGACAGGGGCAAGACAGCTTACCTTGAGAGGTTCTGGTAAATCCGAAGTTGTCAAATTACCTGCGAGAATATTTGATCTTGTGGCGGCTATTAATAATGTCCTGGGACATAGATTTGTAAGCGTCCCATCGGTGAAGTTATCCAAAATAGCCGAGGAATCAGAAATAGAAGACCATGGCAGCCGGCCGGCGCCGCAAAATTCGTCGAAGGCAGCGGCCCTTGCGAAGACGTGCGCGGAAATTAAAGCTATGAGCGAAATAGCGCCGCAGATAGGCGACATAGCCGAACTTGCCGGAAAACAGATGGACAGGGAAAAGGACGGGAAGTATACCCTAGCTGTGCCGCCGGAAATGTTCAAGAATAAGTGGGAGTTCAATAAACGCCGCAGGGAGTATGGCGACAGGTTCAACCTGGTCGAGACGAGTGCGCTTACGGCATCGGCGGAGACGTTTGTTAATAATCTGTTGAATCCCAAAACCATTCCGGAAGATCAAAGAAGCAAAACGATTGCGCTTGTACCGAAGAGTTTATCCAGAGATGACCTGGCAAGGCTCAAGGATGCCAAGATAAGATTTATCCCGGTCAGCGACCAACTGGCAAGCGTGAAAAGCTATCCTGAAGACGACAGGAAAATATTCCAGGTAAATACTTTTGCCGCCATGCATTCTTTGCGTCACGTAAACGATTCGCACGATACCGCATCCGTAGTTTATAGGATATCGGCTTTCTACGCATTACGCCATATTACTTCAAAAGACGGCGTTAAGATCAGTATAGAGGATTTCATCAAGGCAGTCGTCGATGGAAATGTCGACATATTGATCGATGTCTGTTTCGAGCCGGTCCGTCCGAAAGACGCGGAGAAAGAGCATGATATGGTTTCGAAACCTCTGATATTTGCGTAACCTTTGCTTTCTCCCCGGCAAGAAGCTTGCCGGGATAAGCCTGTATGGTATAATATCCCTATGCGAATACTCGTTATCGAAGACGAGCGGAAGATAGCCGATTTCATCAGGCGCGGCTTAAAAGAAGAAGGCTATGCCGTCGATACTTCTTACGACGGCGAGAACGGCCTATTTCTCGCCAAGACCAATAACTATGACCTCATCCTTCTCGATCTTATGCTCCCTAAAATAGACGGTATTACGGTCTGCAAAAAGCTGAGAGCGGATAAGATCGTATCGCCTATCATAATGCTTACCGCCAAAGACGCCGTAAAGGATAAGGTCACAGGCCTCGACGCCGGCGCCGACGATTATCTGACAAAACCATTTGCCTTCGAGGAGCTATTGGCCAGGATCCGCGCAATATTAAGGAAGAAGGGCGAACAGGAACAGGCGACGCGTCTTGCGGTCGGCGATCTTTCACTCGACCTCACGACGCATAAAGTTACCAGGGCGGGGAAAGATATAGAGCTGACTTCAAAAGAATTTGCGCTGCTGGAATACCTTATGAGAAACGCCGGCAAGGTTGTGACCAGGACGATGATATCCGAGCACGTCTGGGATATAGATTTCGACACGTTCACCAACGTCATAGACGTCTACATCAATTATCTCCGTAATAAAATAGACTCCGACGCCAGAGTGAAGCTCATCCAGACCGTGAGGGGAAGAGGATATATACTGAAAAGTGATAATGACAAATGACAAAATCCGAATGACAAATTAATCATTAAATATCAAATTTGTCATTGAACACCGTATTCTTGGGCAAAAATATATGTTCTACAAGTCCATCCGCTTCAAGGTATCGATCGTCTACATGGCCATACTGGCCATCACGCTCTCCATATTCAGCACGCTCCTGTATCACCAGGTGAGCAAATCCCTCTACGATAATATCGATGCTATCTTAAGTTCGCGCGCCGAAGGTATAGTCTCGGCTATCGGCACGTACTGGTCGACAGAACGGCTGGGCACGGCCCGTTACGGCGCGGCGGCGCAGATACCTCCGCCTGCCGGAGAGAATGCCGATTTCGCGACCATTGCCCAGCGCTGGGTCGAGGCGCGGTCAAAGGACCCGAAGCTCCTCAATATCATAGTCCAGATATTCGATGCCAGGGGAGATATAGTCACCTCATCGAAGAATACTCAGGGCATAACGAGCGTCTCCGACTCCACCCTCTACGCGGCACTCCAGGGCAAGAGCACGTTCGATACGCTTACGACGTCATTTCCCACGAAAAAGATGCAGGTATTCCGCGTCTACATTACGCCCGCGCTCCAGGACGAGCGGGTGGAATATATCGTCCAGGTCGCCAGTCCGCTCGATTCGATAATAGACGCCCTGAATACCCTTAAAGTCACGGTCTTCATACTCTTCCCGATAACGGTTTTGATCACCGGGGTCATGGGCGCATTCCTGGCGAAGCTTACCCTGCGGCCGGTAGACAGCATGATACGCACGATACATAATATAACCGTCGAGAATATGAAGATGAAGCTGGCGATCCCCAACACCAAAGACGAGATACAGAAACTCGCCGAAACTTTTAACGATATGCTCGGCCGGCTCGATATAGCTTTCACTTCCCAGCGGCATCTTTTTGAAAACCTTTCGCATGAGCTGAAGACCCCGCTCACGATACTTAACGGCGAGTTCGAGGTCATCCTTAAGAAGATGCGTTCCCCGGCGGATTATGAGGCCGTCCTGCGTTCGAGCCTCGAAGAGATCAATAAGATGACACGGCTGGTGGAGAATCTCCTTCTCCTGGCGAGTTTCGAATCGAAAAATTTCATGCCGGAGAAAAAGACGCTCGACCTGACGGCCTTGCTGAAGGGCGTAAGCGACAATATGCGCAGGCTGGCCGAAAGGAAGAAGATAGCCATATCGTTTACGGCCAAAGAGGCGGTCGGGATAGTCGGCGATGAAAAAGAGCTGAAGCAGCTCTTCCTTAATATAATAGATAATGCCGTTAAGTATACCCCCGATGGCGGCCGGATAAGCGTGAGCGTTGAAAAGTCCTATGAGTCGGCCAGGATCGTCATAAGCGATACGGGTGTCGGCATCCCATCGGGCGATACAGTGCACATATTCGACAGGTTCTATCGTGTCCAGGATACGAGATCGAGCTGCGGTTTTGGTCTCGGATTGAGCATAGCCAAGGCCGTTATAGACTCCCATAACGGCTCCGTTAAGGTAGAGAGCGCCCCGGGAGAAGGAAGTTCCTTCATTATTACCCTGCCATTGCGATAGCCAATATTAGAATCTTTTAATCTTTCTCTAATTGGGATTTAATGGCCTATTGTGTATACTTTTACTAAAAGCCTTAGACTCCGCTCAGGATTTTATCCAGAGTATGGCCGAGGGCTAAAAGAAAGGGGGAGGGTATGGTTAAAAAGCTTGTATATATAGCTATGCTCATAGCTATGGTTTGCGCTATGGCGCTGCCGTCGGCAAATGCCGCCGATAAGGCCGCGACAGCAGGTCCCGCGGGCGAGCTTCTTGTTGCGGATTTCGAGTCCGGGGAGAAGCCGAACAATATCGGCGGTGACTTCGGTGCGTGGAACAAAGATCCCACCGATTTTTCGCAGGGCTGCAGCGAGGCCTTTGACAGTGTCAACAGGTATGGCACCAAAGGATTCGCCATGAAGCTCGAATACAGCGTTGAATCCAAGAATCCCGCATATAACGGATTCTGGATGTTCCTTCAGAACCTGGATGCTACAAAGTACGATAACGTAGCGTTAAGGGTAAAAGGTGATGCGAAGACCGGTTATACCACGGTATTCAAAATCGAGCTTAAGAACGCGGCGAAGCAGGTCGGCCGTTATTATGTAACAAACATAACGGACCAGTGGCAGGATATCGTGATCCCGCTCAAAGAGTTCAAGGGTATCACCGACTATTCTAACCTCACAGAGTTTGTAATCGTCTTTGAAGACAGGATTGCCTCCAATAAGAAGGGCGTAATCTACATCGACGATATCAGATTCACGAAGAACAAATAAAAATAGTGAATAGTGTATAGTAAATAAATATTGTAGGGCAGGCTTAAGCCTGCCCTACAATAATGTGCAGAAAGATAGCTACGTACTACCTCTGTAAAAGGATAGCAATGAAGCGCATAGCCGCTCTTATACTACTCTTCGGACTGATCCTAGATATACCATCATCCGCATCCGCGCAGAATAAAGCGCAGAAATTCGTTGCACCCATTATTGTAAGCGATTATACAGACGGGACAATTACAAACTCTCTCGGCGGCATATCCGGCGGGAAAGAGACGCTGCCGGGTGTGCTCTACGCCGCGGCCACTCCCGATGAGTGCTCTACGCGCGGCGCTTCGGGTTATTCGCTGCAGCTCGATTATGATGTCTCTAAGCTAGGAGAATACGCGTTTTACTGGATGAAGCTCGGCGGGGAGATACCCGGCCGCGATAAGGCCACAAAGACGCTCGACCTGACCGGTTATAGTTACATTACCTTCTGGGTGAAGGGCGCGCAGGAGGGCGGAGACCTGAAGATAGAACTCCATCAGGATATAGACGCTAACGGCATCTTCGAATTCGGCAAGGATATTACAAGCTGCGTATACGCCAAAGGCTACCTTAAGAGCGGCACCATTACCAAAGAGTGGCAGAAGCTCGTGATACCGTTAAAAAATTTTACTTTAATTACAGACTGGAAACGGATCCTGGAATTTGTCATTGTCCTTGAGAACAAAGCGGGCAATGCGGCGGGAACGGTATATATAGACGATATCCTTTTTGGTTACAGGCCGGCCGATGTTTTGGAGAGCCTGGGCACAGAGGATCTGAAAGCCCCGGCGGAATCTTCTTTCACGGTGAACGGCGTCAATTCCAAAAGATGCGCCGCGTTTGCCGGCACCACAACGCTGGCTATAAAAGCGGAAGATGTAAATAACAACCCGTTCATCGAAAGCGTCAGGTTTGAGTATTCGGTGGACAAGGGCGCGAACTGGCGGATCATAGGCTGCGATTACAACGTCTCCAAGAACGTATATAAAGTAGAGTGGCAGCCCGATAATTCCAGACAGCTTTACAATTATGAAATAAGGGCCGTTGCTTCCAGCGTGGGAGGCGTCGAAAAGGCCACGGGCGTCCTGATAGACTGTCCCGTCAAGCCGATAACGGACGATGAGTTCCTGGACCTGGTCGAGCGTAAAGCGTTCGACTTCTTCAAGGACCACCAGAATCCGGTTACAGGCCTCTTCGCCGATACATCCGGCGGCGGGGACGCGAGCATCGCCTCGACCGGTTTTGGCATGGCGGCTCTTTGTGTCGGCGCCCAGCGGGGTTGGATCGACAAGAAGGAAGCTAAGGCGCGCGTCCTTACGGCGCTGAACATGTTCCTTCCCAAAGGACCGGAGGCCGAACCGCTTGCCGACGGAAGATACGGTTTCTTCTACCATTTCCTGAATGCGCATAACGGCAAAAGGGCCGGCAGGAGCGAGATATCGACCGTCGATACCGCAATACTGGTTGCCGGGGCGCTCACCGCGGGTGAATATTTCGGCCAGGACGTGAAAGCCAGGGCGGAAGAGATATATAAACGGGTCGAGTGGGAAAAATTTTTGTGTACAACGAAAGGCGGATGGTATAACTGTTATTCGATGGGATGGTCGCCCGAGAGAGGGTTCCTCGATTCTTACTGGGATTATTATACGGATGAAGTTGTACTCATAACGCTCCTTGCCATAGGTTCCCCGACCCACCCCGCGCCGCCGGATGTTTTTTACGCGTGGGCCAGGAACAAAGATGCTTATAAGGACGGGAAACCGTTTATCTACAGCTGGCATGGCAGTCTCTTCTCTTATCAGTATGCCAATATATGGTTCGATTTCCGCGGCATAGCCGACAAACAGGGTGTGAACTGGTTCGAGAATTCGACGAACGCGACATTGGCAAACAGACAATTTTGTATCGATAATGCCGACAAACTTAAAGGCATGGGCCCGAATATGTGGGGGATAACTTCGATGTCCAGGCCGGAGGGTTATACAATGCATTTCGGCGTCCCCCCTACGGGAAACGGCGAACCCGAATACGACAACACCGTATCGCCCACAGGGCCGGCCGGGTCGATCGTATTTACGCCGTATCTTTCGTTGTCGGCCCTGAAGCATATGTACCTGACATATCCGAGGCTCTGGGGCCAGTATGGGTTCAGGGATTCGATCAATGCCGGACGCAGCTGGTACGCCTTTACATATTACGGTATAGGCGAGGCGATGATACTTCTGCCGATAGAGAATTTCCGTTCCGGATTTATCTGGAAGAATTTTATGAAGAATACGTATATAAAGGATGCGCTTACGAAAGCCGGTTTCACCAAGGCGAAAGGGGCACTAAAGTGAAAAAGATAACGTTAGCGGTTTTAGCGATAGTACTCGCGGCAACGGCCTTCGCAGCCGAGCCGGCAAATTTCGACGATGAACTTGCCCGCATAGCTCATGCCGATTCCGACGCAGCCATAATGAAGATCACCGAAGAGGCGATCGCGAAATGCGCGGCGGCGGCGGATTTCGAAAAACTTGCCTTGAGCATAAAGAATTTCGTTTCCGAGAAGTCCGATTTCAAGTATTCGAACGCGTTATATTATGCCATCGCAAAGACCAGGATAGACGAGCTCACGTTCCTTTCCCAGAAGAATGACATAGAATCCGGCAGGCTCTATATGTCCCTGAACGAAAGTTACCGCATCGAGGCGGCCGATTATATCGATAAGGTGCTCGGTAACGCGAAATCGAAAGACCTCGCCCTGGACGCGTATCTCCTGAAGTTCCTTACGATAAAGGATGAATTCCAGCCGCAGAGGACGGAAGCATTCCTAGATGAGATGGCGGATAGGATCGCGAAATATTCCGACGACGGCGCGCTCAACAGGCGCCAGCTCTCGCGCATAGCGGGTGAATTGACGGATAAGGGGTCCGGTAATTATGCCATGAAGTTAAGGATCTCGTATGCTCAGAAGGTCGACCCGAAATCGGCCCAGGAGGTATTGGAGGATATACGCAGGGACGGCGACAAAAGCTTTGCTCAAGGCAACATGAGGGGCGCCGCCGCGTTATACGATACGTACATAAATTCGGCGCAGTCATATTTCAATAAAGAGGCCATGGGCGCCAAGGTCATGGAGATAGCGGAGCGGTACTTCGGTTCCAACAGGTACCGCGATGCGAGAAAATATTATGAGCTGTTTGCGCAGGGCTATCCGGATTCCAAAGTCATAGATTACTGCAAATATAAGACGGCGCTCTGTTATTGCTATGAGAAGGATTATGCCAATGCTGTTGCTAACCTCGAAAGTTTCCTGGGGACTTACCAGAATTCCGTATGGTTTGACCGCGCCTTCGAGACGCTTTGCCGCATATATTTCGGCGAATTCCCGAAAGAGAAAGCCGCTGCCGGGCTCCAGAAACTGATCGACAATTATTACCGGAAGAATATAGGCGATTACGCTTATCTGCTCCTGGGGGCTCTCTATTACTCGGACAAAGAGTATGACAAAGCGGCCGAGTACCTCAAGAAAGTGGATATCAACAGCGTCTATTCGTACGCGGCCGAGATATTAAGCGCCGATATAAAAGATATAAAGAACGGCAGCAACCCTTCGTATAGTTTCGGCGGGAAAGATAAATACAGGATGTGGGAACCGGGAAAGCCTAGTAAAATAGATATGGTTCCTATGGCGGCCGGGGACGCGAGCGCGTGGATTAAAGGCGGCGGCAAAGGCGAGGACAAGAAACTGGAAGTTACTTATAACGAGGCCGGGGCCGCGCAGATTACAGTCCCGCCCGGCACTAAGGTAAAATTCGCTCTCTCTACGCTTATAGACGACGACCGCTTCGCAGAATATCTGCAGGATAAAGAGGATTTGAGCAGGCTTCCCAAGAAGGTAAAAGATGAGGACGAAAAAGATTTCATTGCGCTCCAGTGGAAGAGTGAGGGCGGGCGGTTTGTAGATGAGAGACAAACAAGGGACAAGATATGGCAGGCTCCGGATGAACCGGGCGCCTATAAGATATCTGTCCTTGCCGACGACCTGGGCCTTGTCCGCACACCTGATAAAGGTGTAAGAAAGGACCCGGCCAAGGAAGTCGCAATTATCGTGAATGTCGTAAAATCATAGGAGCCCTTCGACTCAGCTCAGGGCTGTATCCTGAGCGCCGCCGAAGGATAGGAGAGTTTTATGATCGAGTGCTGCAGAAAAAAATGTTTTTCCCTGTTGATCCCGGTTATTTTACTAACTGTCTGCGCCACGGCCGCGTTTGCCGATGAGGGCCGCCGGTCCTCGATCGTGACGGACCCGACCGGCTTCAGTATCCTGGAGGCCGGTGAAAAAGGCATGTTCAACATGGGGCCTGCCATGGGCGATGTGACGAGCGAGCGCGAAGAATTTATCAATAAAGACGTCCTGAAATTCGATTACACAATATTTGGCGGCGCGATAGTCGGCGTATGGACGAAGAGTTTTCCTCCGAGGCTGGGACCGAAGCTGGTTGACGCTGTGAGGATCGGCGTAAAAATTTCGACGAAAGAACAACTGCGCCAGATATCGGTAAAGGCGGAGATAAAAGGCAAGAATGCCGTCCAGACGATACCGCTGCGTCTTGAAAATGGATGGATACATGTGCGTGAGGCGGTCGACTGGAACAGGATAGGCGCTCTCAATGAGGCTGTATTTGTGGTCAGCCCTATGGTAACGAATAAGAAGCTCGATGGGATCATCTATTTTGAGCTCGATTTCTACAAGATGACATTTCTGGAGAAGCGCCTTGCCGCAATAAAGGACGTTATAGTCCTGGCGCTGGCGCTTTTCTTAATTTTGGCAGCCGGATTTTTAGGCAGGCTATTCGTCCGGAAAAGCGGCGATGGCCGTGCGGTGTCGGGCATCAAACGGGATTTCCTGTACGGTATAACAGCCGTCTTGATCGCAAGCGCCGGTCTCGGTATATATGCCATGGGAATGGAGAACCCCCTCAATACCGGCCTTCGTTTCGATTTCGTGATAATTGCGTTCCTGGGTCCGGCAATAGCAGAAATTTTTAAACGCGGCCTCACCGGAAGACACCTCACACCCGGTGAAGTTTTTCAGAATGTTTTAATCTCGGGTTTCCTTGCCGCCGCTTCAAGCAGGATGACTCTCTTGCAGGCCCCTTCTTCATGGGTCCAGCTTATCATGTTCAATAATTTTGCGGCAGCCCTTACCTTTATAATATATCATGCGGCCAATGGGCGGGCGCTTGCAGTGCATGGTAAACACTTAAGGCCTATTACCGTAGCGCTTATCGGCGGAACGCCGTATATATTCAACTGGCTTCTTCTTCTGGAAAGTTCCGGCATTGTGGAGGCTATCGGTAACGCCTTTACTTTCGGCATATGGGTATACTGGTCTGATATATTACAGAATATAGGAAGGTTTATAGTAATATTCGTCTTTAACGAAATCATCGCCAACGGTATCAGTCTTGCGTTGAGGGAGAGGGTGCTCAAACCCGCAAAGGCCCATATAGCCATCTTTTTGGTCTCCGTGGGCGTTGTGATAGCCCCGATTATTGCCGACCTCGGCTCGACAGCGGCGATAGCGTCGCTGCCGGCATTCCTGAAGGCTGTCGCGTGTATCCTGACAAGCATGCTGTCTTTCGGCGGTCTATGGGCGGAGGTCTACCTGATCACCGGAATGTTTCTGGATAGCGGGAAACTTATAGCGCCCTCGGCCGAAACATTGGTGAGGCATGTAAACGCCGGCACGAAGAAGGGTATGGCATTCAGCGCGATTGTGATGGCGATCCTCTTTGCGCTTAGCATGGTGATCGCGGCGCCGATATCGCAAAAAGTAATTAGCGGGATACCTCTTGTGATCGGGATTATAGTCGGAGCTATCATCTTCCCGTTTGCCAAGACTATTATGGAGACCTTCGACGGCAGCCTGCCGTTTTTCGAGAGGACGCGTTACAGTTATAAAGACGTGTCATTATATGCCAGAGGCGCAGTCGTAGGATTCGGCTTCGCCTACGCCCTTAGTAAGGGTATGGTGGGCCGCCCGATGGGCGACAGGGTCCTCTTCGGTTTTATCATAGGTATCTTGTCGTCCGGCGGGGTGAGTTTCCTGAGAGATGTGGTCTGGGCCTTTAAAGGCCAGGGCCGCGTCCACACCTGGAAGCTCTATTTCGTCGATTCCATATTCGGCGCGTTTATAGGGAGCGCCGCGGCGTTCTATATGGACGCCCTGCAGGTCCCGGTTATCGTCGATAAATTTAAACTCTATGTAAGTTCCGGATTCCAGGCGATGGAGTACATAACCTACCCGCTTATCAATAACAATAAATGGGGCAATATAAACCTCGGCGCCTATACCGGCGGAGTGAAGCTGTTGTATACAGAGTCTTTGGCCGGCGTCATCAACTGGTCGATCGCGGCATGGCTCTTTGCCATAAACAAAGTCTTTATGCAGGCGTATTTCGAGAAAGACAAGACGCCTATAAAATTCTTCTTCTCGAAGGCAGGATTTGCCCAGCTCGTCGAGCACATGATATATGTTTTGCGGTGGGGCCTCTGGATGTCGCCGATCATATTTACCGGGTTGCGCATGATGCCCGACCCGACGTGGTATAACCAGGACGGAGCCATCCGCACCATCTTTGCCACCTTCAATAATATTACTATGTCGCCGGAGGGTTTCAGGCAGTGGAGCCTGCAGGTATTTATATGGATAATGGCCTTCGATTTCTTCCGGGTACTTATCTGGATGGACCATATGGGACTGCGTGTCGCGACGCTGGTCAATTTGAGCTTCCTCGGCCTCGACAGGCTCGATGAGAAACTGGCCAGGTTCATAGGCCCGGCCGCGGCACAGAGATATATTCCCGACGCCGTCAAGCGCTTCGCGACATGGGCGCCGCTCTTGATTCCTTTTTATATTCCGCGCGGCAGGGAGTGGGACCAGGTGTGGGATACTTCGCAGGCGATGCAGAATGCGGCTATGTCCAGGAAGGGAATGGTTGCCGTGTTCCAGGATTTTCCGGCCCTTGAAAAAATACTTATCCTCGCAGGAGCAGTGATCCTATTTACCGCCGTCTCGTTCGGCGTGCGCGCCCTGCACCGCCGCCGCAAGGCCCGCAGCGGTGAGAGTTACGAGATGTCCAACATGGAATACAGGGTGATACTTAGAAATACCGGGGAGATATTCAGCGAGGGTATTCACAAGGAATGCGACGTGACCAGGCGCTCTTACGACCCGATGGACCCTTGCGGAAGGATACTCTTTATTATGGATGCGGCCGAGAAACCCGATAGCGCAAAACGCTTCTGGCCGGTCGTCGGAAATTTCCCGCAAGGCAAATTCGAGGCCTCTTCTATCGAAAAGAAGGCAGATGCCTTCAATATCCTCAATACATCCAACGGTATCAGGACGACCGTAAAGATCGGCCTGCCCGACAAAGAGAGCACGGTGGAGATATGGGAAGTTACCGTAGAGAATACGACGGATAAGGCGCGCCGGATCAAAGTTGTGCCGTATCTGGAATGGGTGCTCGTCGGAGGGATTCACGACAGGTTCCATACGCAGTACGCAAGGTTATATCCCGAGATGGAGTATGCGGCCCAGGCCAACGCTATCCTCGCTTATCAGAAGAGCGCTAAGACGATGGGACTATTGGCGAGCGATATTCCGCCGGAAGGTTTTCTTACTTCACGCATCGATTTTATCGGCCGGAGCCGGAGTATCTGGTCGCCGCGGATCGCCCAGACTATGGATTTCCTGGGAGCCGGGGATACGAACCCTTATCCGACGTTCGATCCGATAGGGAGCCTTGCGGTAAATGCGGAATTGCAGGCCGGGGGTTCTATAAAGATGCGTTTTGCAATAGGTTTTACAAAGAATAGGAAGATGGCGCTCGAGATGATAACAAGGTTCCTGAAGCCGGCTGTGTCCAAGGCGGCTGTTGCGCCGGAGAAGAAGAAAGAGCTTTTGATAGGCCACGGCGAGATCCCCCCGGGGACGCCGCAGCCGTACTCGACATTTACCGATAACGGCAGGCGGCTCGTCGTCCATACGCCGTTTACGCCGCGGCCGGTCGATCATGCCGTGTCGAATGCCATACATTCCATAATGGTCACCAACCGCGGCCTTCACACGTCGTCCAACGGCAATTCACAGCAGAACCGCCTGACGCCGGATTGGCCGGATATAGTTACAAAAGAGATACCGACCGAGGCGTTCTATCTATACGACCCGGACGCCAAAGAGTGGTATTCGCCGACCTATCTTCCGCTCGCCGATGGCAGCGCGAAGAACGAATCGGAGTTCGGCGTGGACGGGACGGCAGTCTTCCGCATGTCCCGCGGGGACATTGCGACGGAGCTGACGGTATTCGTTCCGCCGGATGATCCCGCAGGCATCTATCTATTAACGATAAGGAATAACGCAAAACGCGAAAAGCGCCTGCGTATCGTGCCGTATTTCCAGATGGTTCTGGGGTTCCAGCCCGAAAGAGCGGGTCCTCTGGTGATGCGTTACGATAAGACATTGCAGACACTCTTCTTCTCTAACCCGCGCAACATCTTCCGTACAGGATGGGCCTTTGTCTCCACATCGATGCGGCAGGTGCGCGTAGAGACGAATCGCGGCAGATTTTTCGGCAAGGGACGCGATGTTGTGCATCCGTTCATGGTCAAGGAAGGCTCGCCGGACAGGAAACAATCCGGCGATGAGTCGCAGGTGGCATCTTTCTTAAGCGAGGTGCGGATACCAGCCGGAGGAGAATATACGCTCGCGGTCGTTATGGGACAGACCGACGAATGCAAGGACGCGCGTAAGATCATCGAGAAGTATAAAGACCTCGACGCCGCGCGTAAGAGCCTTGAGGATACAAAGAAGTGGTGGTTAAGTCTCATGGGAACGCTAGAGGTCCAGACCAACTCTCCGGAGTTCGACCGTTACCAGAACTGGCTTAAATACCAGGCTCTCGCGGAGCGCATATGGGCCCGCCGGGGTTTTTACCAGACGAGCGGCGCTTACGGTTTCAGGGACCAGCTGCAGGATACCGTGAATCTTATATGGGTCGATCCGGCCCTGGCGCGCAAGCAGATAATATTACATGCCTCTCAGCAGTTTATCGAAGGCGACGTATTCCACTGGTTCTTTACATTGACAGACGGCCGTACTGCATTTTCGTGCCGGTCGCATGCCTCCGATAACCCGATATGGCTGGTATGGGGCGTTGCGGAGTATATAAAAGCAACGGGGGATTCGTCGATCCTGGACGAGATGGCTTCGTACGTGGTATCGCAATTCCCGTTTGCAAAGCTTCCCAAGAATAAACAGGGATGGGGCCACCTGTATCACAGGACGACCCGCGCGGATACTGTCTACAGACACTGCGTAAAGTCGCTCGACCTCATACTGAATGATCGTATGGGCAAGAACGAACTGCCGCTTATCCAGACCGGCGACTGGAATGACGGTCTCGACGAGATAGGCAGCGAGGGGCGGGGCGAGAGCGTATGGCTCGGCTTCTTCCTATATTATATATTGAGGGACATGCTCGGTGTGATCGAGCTAAAAGAAGGCCCGAAACGCAGGGCGCATTACGCTGCCAGGATGGAGGCGCTAAAAGCCGCTTTAGAAAAGACATGGCGCTCGGACCGTTACCTCAGGGCGATCCATGACGACGGCACCGAGATCGGCATAAAAGGCAGCGGCGTCTGGGAGATAGACGCGCTTACCGCGTCGTGGGCCGTCATGAGCGGTATAAATTTCGAAAGGGGCCTTACGATATTCAATACCGCCCTTAGCATTCTTGAAAAAGATAACGCGATACTTTTGGGATGGCCCGCCCTGCGCGAAGATACCAAGCCGTATCTCGGCCGCTCGAGCAAGTACCCCGAAGGCGTCCGCGAGAACGGCATGTATTGCCATGGCGTCCAGTGGCTCGTAAAGGCCGCGAGGATCCTGGCGGAAGAATTCGACAAGAGAAATCAGGCCGCCGAAGCGGATGAGTATAGAAAGACCGCTTACAGGCTCTGGCTCAAGGTCTCGGCGATCCCGCGCGTAAAAGAGATGGAACTCTACGGGGGACAGCCGAACAAACAGTCCGCCGATATACTCACTACCTTCGACCGCGGCCGCATGATATGGCACGGTTATACCGGCGCTGCCGGATGGATGCTGCGCCAGGCTTTTGAAGGCGTCGTCGGTGCGTCGCTTGTCAAGAATGAGCTCATCCTGCCCAAGGACCTCGATAAGCCAAGAGGCGACCTTAAGGTAAAGAGCGTGCGCCGCGACATAACGAAAAGCCCGATCAAAGATCTGAAACCCTGTTAATTCTGCAGGGGGAGAAGGGTCCTGACATAAACCTTGCCTTGCATCCGGTAATCTGATATCCTGATGGCCGCAACTAACGGGGCAAAATGAAGATTATTGCGAGAATTATCGTATTAAGCATGCTCTTGGCCGCTATAGACTCACCTTTGGTATTTTGCGAAAAAGATACTGCGAAAGAACCTTCCTATATAGTAATAGCCGATTTTAGCAATCCCCATCTGATCAATAATCTTAACGGCGAATCCGGCACATGGGAAAAGAATCCCGAGGATAGATCGCAGTGGATAACTGCGTCGATCGACGATGTGACCCGCCGCGGCGAATCCGGGTCCTCGCTGAAACTGGAGTACAGCGTTGCTTCGCCCAATGATGCGGTCAATGGTTTCTGGACGCAGCTCAGGGATTTCGACGCCTCGGGTTATGACCATTTCGAGTTTTGGGTAAAGGGGGACGAGAAGAGAGGATTTACAACGACTTTCAAGATTGAATTTAAAAAATTCCAGAAGAGCTGGGTAGACCAGGCGGAAGAGACGGTTACCGGTACATATATAGTGAAGGGCGTTACATCCGAATGGCAGAAGGTATCGATTCCTCTGAATGTAATGAGCGGCATATCGGATTGGAAGGGCATGAGAGAGATGGTGATAAGCTTCGAGCGGAAGCGCATAAATTCGCTCGAAGGCACTTTGTATTTCGACGACTTCGCTTTTGTCCGCACAGGTAACCCTGGCCCCGGTATAAATGATATAGTCGCGCACAAAAAGCAGAAGGCGGACATCCCTCTGGAGACGGAGGAGTTTGCCAGGTTCCTCATAGCGCGCCTGGGCGGATTTCCCGCCAAGGTCTTCGTCAAGAAAGAGTTTCCCAGGACGGACACGGCGTTCCTGAAAGAGATTGCCAGGGATACGTGGAAATACTTCGATCTCATCGTCGACAAACAATACGGCCTGCCGCTCGATTACATAAAGTTTAATGAAACCATGACCGTTTCGAAAGATACCCGCGTCGGGGACTACACAAGCGTTACCGATATCGGCCTTTACCTGATGTGCGTAATATCCGGCTATGACCTGGGTTTTATTACGAAAGAGGAGGCCGTCAGGCGTCTTGGCCTTACGCTCGCTTCCATAGAGAATCTTGAAAAGTATCATAATTTTCCATATAACTATTATGATATTACGATCTTCCAGCGGACAAGCAACTTTATATCTTACGTCGACAGCGGATGGCTTGTTGCCGGTATCATCGTCACAAAGAACGCGTTTCCGAAGGAACTCGGCGCGCGGTGTCAAAAACTGATCGACAGCATAGATTTCGCCTTTTTCTACGATCCCGTGGAAGAAGAGATGTATCACGGTTTTTACACAAATATCGATTATTATTCGGAATACCATTACGGTGCGTTTTATACTGAGCCCAGGGCAGTGAGTTATATAGCTATAGGCAAAGGAGACGTTCCCAAACAGCATTGGTTTTCGCTCGACAGGACTATTCCAGAAACGTGGTATTGGCAGACGCAGAAACCCAAGAACAGGAAAGAGAAGACCTATCTTGGCTGTAAGACGATGGGCGGTTATTATGAATATGAAGGCGCGAAGTTCGTCCCGAGCTGGGGCGGGAGTATGTTCGAGGCGCTTATGCCGACGCTTATATTAGAGGAAAGACGCCTTGCGCCGAAAGGACTGGGACTTAACGATGAGGTCCATGCGCGGATACAGGCCAAATACGCGCTCGAGAAACTGAACTATCCCGTCTTCGGCATGTCGCCGTCGTGCGTGCCTGCCAACGGGTATTCGGAATACGGCGTAAAGCTTCTGGGCATGAAAGGGTATAAGACGGGTGTCGTTACGCCTCACGCCTCTTTTTTAGCGCTCGAATTCATCCCGAAAGAGTGCATTAAAAACCTGCGCACGATCCTGGCAAAATATAATGCCTACGGCGAATACGGCTTTTATGATGCGATAGATGTCAATACCGGTAAAGTTGCCGTAGAGTATCTCTGTCTCGACCAGGCGATGTCGCTGGTCGCTATAAATAATTACCTCAATAACGGCGCCATCCGCAAAAGGTTCCACGCCGACCCCATAGCCAAGAAAGCCGAAGAACTGCTCAAAATCGAAAAAATCTTCGAATAGGAAAATTTTCGCTATTATTCTCAAATCTCTTATGATACAATATAGGCATAGCGGGACAGATATCGAGGGGAGGTATCTGTCCTTAATTGGAGCTACTTAATTGACGAAATTAAAAAGTTCTGAAAAAGAAGCTATCTCCGGATACCTGTTCATCCTTCCGAATTTTTTAGGGTTCCTTGTCTTTACTCTTCTGCCGGTCATATTCTCTCTGGTCTTCAGTTTCGTCAGGTGGGACCTGCTCTCCGCGCCGGTATTTATCGGCTTCAGTAATTTCATAAGTCTTCTCGGGTTCCATAAAGAGGGGGCGGGCTGGATTGCCAACGATCCGCTATTCTGGAAGTGTTTCGGCAATACTCTTTACCTTATGATGATAATCCCCCTGGAGATAATGGCCTCCCTTATCGTTGCGCTCGTCATGAACCATAAAATGAAAGGCATGAACTTTTTTAAGACCGTCTTTTTCCTGCCCACGATCACGAACGGCGTTGCTATATGCCTTTTGTGGTACTGGATATATAATACGGATTTTGGGTTGATAAATACCGTGATGGTAAATGCCGGCAGAGCGCTTGGCATACATATAAACGGCATCCCGTGGCTCACTTCTACGCTGTGGTCCAAGCCGTCTTTGATGATGATGGGACTGTGGATAATGATCGGCGGCTACAACATGATCCTGTTTCTTGCCGCGCTGCAGGGGGTGCCGAGAGAGCTTTATGAAGCTGCGGAGATAGATGGGGCGGGTTCATGGGAGAAGTTCTGGTCGATAACGTGGCCCATGATAAGCCCGACAACCTTTTTCGTCACGATAATGGCCGTTATAGGCGGGTTCCAGGGCGGGTTTATGCAGGCCTATATAATGACGGGCGGCGGACCGGAATATTCGACTACTACGCTCGAGTACCTGATATACAACCATCTCTATAGCTGGCATAACGTCGGATATGCCGCCGCCATAGCGTGGTTTGTCTTTATAGTCATATTTTTAGTGACGCTGTTCAACTGGCGGTTCGGCGGCAAGCTCGTACAATATGCGCATTATTAAGGGCATGAGGGATAACGATGCGTGATGAAGTCTCGCTGGCTAAAAGGGTAAGACATTCGAACGCGCGGAAGACCTTTAAGAAGGTCTTCATGTATCTTTTCCTTATAGCCGGCGGCATTACTATGGTACTGCCTTTCCTGTGGATGGTATCGACGTCGCTTAAATCGAACAATTCCATCTTCGCTTTCGACATGACCAGTATACAATGGGTACCACGGCCGGTATACTGGCAGAATTATTTTGATGTTTGGAAAGTCGTGCCGTTCGCGCGATTTTACATCAACAGCATATTTGTATGCGTCGTTGTCACGTTCGGCCAGGTCGCGACGAGCGCCCTGGCGGCATACGCGTTCGCGCGGCTGAAGTTCCCCGGCAGGGACAAGCTCTTCTTCGCGTATCTGGCGACTATGATGATCCCCGGCTCGGTGACGATGATACCGGTATTTACCATGATGAGCGTATTCGGCTGGATCGACAGCTATAAGGCGCTTATAATACCGGCCATATTCTCTGCTTACGGGACGTTCCTCCTGCGGCAATTCTTCATGACATTACCGCGCGACCTGGAAGACGCCGCCAAGATCGACGGCTGCAGCCTGTGGGGGATATTCTGGCGTGTCATACTCCCGCTTTCGCATACGGCGCTGGCAACGCTTACGATATTCGTTTCGCTCGGCAACTGGGTGAGCTTTATGTGGCCGCTGCTCGTCACGAATTCGATTGAGAAGAAGACACTGCCGATAGGGCTGGCGTATTTCCAGGAACTCTACCAGTATGCGCAGCCGGAGTGGGGGCTTTTGATGGCGGGCTCACTCATAACGATGGTTCCTATAATCATAATATTCCTCTTCAACCAGCGTTTCTTTATCGAGGGGATCAAACTTACGGGAATGAAAGGATAAGCTGCAATATAGAGACGATGAGTAAAATTGTTGAGACTATGACAAATCCGTTTAAAAAAGAACGCGTCCGCGCGTCCGCCCAGGAAGAGATCGCGAAGATATACCTTAAGGTTTCCGACAAGAGTAAAAGTAAAAAAGAGCGGGTGGTGTCGAAATTTCCATGGCTCGTTGCGGCAGCGGCAGTTGTTATCGCGCTTGCGACGCTTCTATTCAAGAGTAATATAGATGTCAGGATAAGGATACTGGGCGAGATACCGTCGATCGGTTTCGAGGGTACCGACAAATTCGGCAGTCTTCGCGAAAAAGGCCTGTATCTGGTCAGGGGCAGCGAGCTTAATACGTACCTGGTCAAGAACGCCGATTTTACCGGTGATGCGCGGACCTTCAGCAAAGCCGGCGACGGCGCGCTCATCCTGTGTAATTCGAGGGGCAGCGGCTGGGCGAATTACGAGATATCCATGAGAGATCCTGTAAATTTGCGCAAGCTCGATCTTAAGTATATGGCTAAAGGCGGCGCCGGTGACGAGTACCTTACTGTAGTCATAGTCGATTCCGACAACAGGTCGTACAGGATAGAGAAAGATATAGTTTCGAAATTGTCGAAAGATTGGCGGCCCTATACTATAAATTTTAAACCTTTAAGCAACGCCATAGACCTGGCGAATATAATAAAGGTAAGGTTCGAATTCGGGACATTGACGGCGGGAAACAGTTCTACGTCGACACTTTTTTTAAAAGATGTATGTGTCGTTAAAACCAAGAGGATGGGGCTATGACAAAAGGCTCTAATGTCTTTAGTTTTCATATTACGCAGGACAGGGAGAGGAGGAACCTCGCCATACTCGAGCTTATCCGCAAACGCGGCCCGGTCTCCAGGGCGGAGATATCGAGGATCCTCGGATCGAATATCGTTACGGTTACTAACTACGCCGACTATTATATCAACAAGAAGATAATACTCGAGGTTGGCCTCGATATGTCATCCGGGGGCAGGCGGCCCGAGCTTCTGGAATTGAGCCCGAAGAGCGGCTATGTTGTCGGCGTCGACGTCAGCCCTGCGAATATAATGGCGATAGTGGCCGATCTCAAGGTTAACGCCGCGGCGAAAGTCAGGATGCCCAGGCCGTCGACGAACATGGAAGAGCTGATCGCGCCGGTTGCCAGAATAGTAAAAGAGGTAATGGAAAAGAGTAAGATAAGCAAGCCCGATATTAAGAATATAGGTATGGGCATCTCCGGTATCATAGATTATCCTTCCGGCACGATCCGCGATACGGATCCTACCAGGGGCAGGACGCGCGTAAGTTTCCTGAAGTTCGCGAAAGCGATCGAACAGGAGTTCGACATGCCTGTATATATAGGTAACGACGCTTCCTGCGCCGCGTTCGGAGAGCGGACGCTTAATCCCTCAGCCGACGTGGATAATATCGTATATGTATATTCGGATGTGGGATGCGGTATGGTAATAAACGGCGACGTCTATACGGGTTCGAGCGGCTGCGCGGGCGAGACGCAGATAGCTTACAACGGCCTCCAGGTCGACGAGGCCAGTTACGTCGAGGAGTTTACTCATCTCAGGCCGTGGGGAGTCGACCTTGGGATAGTTGCGGGTGCGCGCAAAGCGCTGGCGGATAAAGAGACCACCGCGATCGCGGATCTAGTCGGCGGTAAAGCGGAGAAAATAACGAAGGAGATCGTGATAGACGCCGCTAAGAAAGGCGATAAACTTGCCGCGGAACTCCTGGAGATTGCCGGGAAGAACCTGGGCGTGCGTATAGCCTATATGATAAATTTCCTGAATCCTGCCATGATAATAATAGGCGGGGGCATGGAGACGGCAGGAGATTTTATCTTCGAGCCGGTCAAGCAGATGGTGAAGAAATTTGCGTTCGAAGAACCGGCGAGCATGGTTAAGATAGTGCCGAGCTTTCTGGGCGAGGATGCGATAGTGATGGGCGCCGCGGCGCTCGCGGCCAGGGAAGTGTTTATAGAGGCATGAAGTATAATGGCAAATGACAAAATCCAAATGACAAATCAATCGTCAATGACAAATATTTGGATTTAAACGATTGATTTGGATTTTGAAATTGGGATTTGAAAATTGTGATTGGAGGGTTGCGCGATGTGGAGTTTGAGGCTGCGGATGTGGTTACTTACGGTAGTCCTGTTTGCGATAATATACGCGATAATATCGATGGTGAGCTATTCGCTCGGTATCGGCAACTTTTATTTTTACCTTATATTGTCGCTTGTTATGATGTTCGCCCAATATATGCTGGGGCCGAAACTTATCGAGTGGTCCATGCAGGTGAGGTATCTCAAGGCCGGTGAACTGCCGGAGCTTCAAACGATGGTCCGTTCGCTTGCTATGGCCGCCAACATACCGGCGCCGCGTATAGGTCTCGCCAGGATTTCGGTACCCAATGCGTTTGCGTTCGGCCGTTCCATAAAGGATGGGAGAATTTGTGTTACCGAAGGCATAATGGGTCTGCTTAACCGGGATGAGCTTAAGGCGGTCATAGGGCACGAAATGAGCCATATAAAGAACAGGGACGTCCTGACGATAACGCTCCTTTCGGTGATACCGATAATCCTATACAGGATCGCATGGCAGTTTCTCTTCTACGGGGATAGACGCGACAGGGGTCAGTCGAACGCGATGCTGGTGGGTCTTGCGGCATTCATCTTCTATTTCCTTACGAACATGCTCGTCCTTTATGCTTCGAGGATACGTGAATATTTTGCCGATAAAGGGTCGATAGATCTTGGGAACAAGCCTTCACAGCTTGCCTCGGCATTATATAAGCTCGTTTATGGCTCGGCAAGACTGCCCAAGGAAGCGATCAAAGACGTCGAAGGGATGAAGGCTTTCTTTGCGAATGACCCGTCGAGGGCGCTTGCGGAACTTAAGAGCCTGAAGGACCTGGACCTGGACAGGAGCGGCACAATCTCCGACAGCGAACTCATGAGCCTGCAGAATAAGACCGTCCGGTTAGGTTTCGGCGACAGGTTGATGGAACTGTTGAGCACGCATCCGAATATGCTGAAGCGCATAAAACGTTTAAGCGAGTGGGAGAAGAGGTAAGTTTTTCGTTTCCACCCCGGGGTGGAAATAGTTACCGCAGGAGCGAGAGAAGTTTTTACGGTTCATAGTGAAAATGTGACGTGGCGATGTAGTGAGCTAAGGCGTTAAAATTTTTTATGGCTTGGTCCGCTATAGCAGGACTCAAGCGGCATAAAAAATTTTACCCGAGCGAGGTTTGCCGCTGGAAGCAAACCGAGCGTCCTAAGCGAACTACATCGACACATCACATTCGACTGATACGAAAAATTTCGGAGTAATAATGATATTTAATTTTGAAGCGACGGGAATAGGTTCGGTCCCGTTCAAGGATCCCCGCGCGGCCTGCGAGATAATATTAGACAACTTCCCGGTCATTCCGTTCTGGCCGCAGCTTGCGCGCGGCGGGTATCGCGAAAACATGTACGTCCAGTATTCGGAGCGGCTGCCCGGCCTCGTTCTCGATGAAAAAAACAGGAAGATACATATAGATACCGCGAAAGCTCCCGCCGGCATAGAAGCCGTTTATACAAAATATCTCGAAAATGATGTGGAGTTCTTCAAAATATCCGAAGATTACGCGCGCGGCCTTTACGAGTTTTTAAGTAACGCTAAAAATTTGCCGGGGACGGTAAAGTTCCTGAAAGGGCAGATCACGGGGCCTATAAGTTACGGCCTTTTTCTCACCGACCAGGATAAGAGGTCGATACTTTACGATAAGGATCTCTTCGAGGTCCTGACGAAGGTCCTGGTTATGAAGGCAAAGTGGCAGATACGGAAACTGAAAGCTCTCCGCCCGGATGTTATTATGTTTATAGATGAGCCGTCGCTGGTTTCGCTTGGCTCGAGCTATGTAAATATAAATCCGGCGATCGCCTTTGAAAGGCTCGACGAGCTGGTGAAGGCCATAAAGGACGAAGGCGCGCTCTGCGGCCTGCATTGCTGCGGCAATACCGATTGGCCGGCTCTACTGGCGAGAGATATTGACATTATAAATTTTGACGCTTATAATTTTATGAAGGAATTCTTATTATACGGCGATGAGTTTAAAAGTTTTTTGCGAAGAGGCGCCGGTGTTGCATGGGGCGTGGTGCCCACCTCCGAAGAGATAGTGAAACAGACGCCCGCGGGCCTTGCGCAAAGGTTGAATGGGGTGAGCGGCTCGTCACTGGTCACGCCGAGTTGCGGGGTGGGGACATTGAGCGAGGATATCGCGCTGAAAGTCTTCAGGACGACGAAAGAGGTTTCGCGGTTATTGCGTTCAGCGGGAAGTTGAGGCTATGGAAGACAGGACTAAAAATTTTATAACGCTGGAAGATGATTTTAAGAAGGCCAAGGCCGTGATAATGCAGGTCCCTTACGACAAGACGACGACCTATATCCACGGTACCGCGCGCGGACCTGCCGCCATAATAGACGCCTCGAAGTATCTCGAGCTTTACGACGATGAGCTTAACCAGGAGACGTTCAAGATAGGTATCTACACCTCCCCGGCCATCGAAGTCGAAAAACTTCCATCGGAGGAGATGGTGAAGCAGGTCTATCTCTCGACCATGGAGCTTTTAAAGGCGGGCAAATTTCCGATAATGCTGGGCGGGGAACATTCCGTTTCTATAGGCGCCGTGAAGGCCTTCAAGGAGATCTATCCCAATATATCGGTCCTCCATCTCGATGCGCATAACGACCTCAGGGACGAGTATTTCGGCTCCAAACTTAACCACGGCTGCGCGGCGCGCAGGATGAGCGAGATCTGCCCTGTGGTCCAGGTGGGCACCAGGAGCATGTCGAAGGAAGAGAAGGATTTTCTCACGGCCCAGCAGGACGGAAGGGTGAAGAATATGAGCGTTTACGATATACTGGATACTCCCATGTGGAAGGACAAGGCGACGAACAACCTGACCGAAAATGTGTATATCTCGATAGACCTCGATGTATTTGATCCGGGGCTTGTGCCCGCGGTAGGCACGCCGGAACCCGGCGGGCTGGGGTGGTACGAAGCGCTCGCTCTTCTTTGGGACGTTTCGAAGGACAGGAAGGTGGTCGGGTTCGATATCGTCGAGCTTTGTCCGATAAAGGGACAGATAGCGTCCGACTTTTTTGCGGCAAAACTGCTCTACAGGCTGCTGGGTTATATCTTCTCCGGGAAGAAGTAAGACGGTACGCGTGAGGAGCGATTGAGCAATTAGGCGATTCCAACGCGAGCGATAAAAAGCTAATGGAAAGGGTTTTTGTATGCTGCTGGTTCCACGCAAAAATTTACTCGTTCCCAAAAAGATGTTCTTCACAAAGGGCGTCGGGGCCCACAAGGCCGAACTCAGGAGCTTTGAGCTGGCTCTGCGCGACGCAGGAATAGAAAAATGCAACCTCGTGCATGTCTCCAGCATTTTGCCGCCGGAATGCAAAGTTGTATCCCGGAACGAAGGCCTGAAAGAGTTATATGCCGGGATGATAACATACGCGGTAATGTCCAGATGCTCGGGTAATGAGCCGCACCGCCTGATCGCGGCCAGTATCGGATGTGCCGTCCCTGCCGATCCGCAGGCTTACGGGTATTTGAGCGAGCATCATGCGTTTGGGCAGAACGAAAAAGTTGCCGGCGACCTTGCCGAAGATCTTGCCGTGGAAATGTTAGCCTCCACCCTCGGGCTCGAATTCGACGAAAATAAATCCTGGGATGAGAATAAGGCTATCTATCACCTGAGCGATAAGATAATCCGCACCTCGAACACGACCCAATCTGCGGTCATCGGCCCGGAGGGCAACTATTCGACCGTCGTGGCGGCGGCAGTCTTCCTGTTCTAAAAAGTTATAATATTACTATATGGTTCGACGGATAATACTGCCGTTTAAGGTGGCCGAGCCCATCCTTGCCTGCGGGGCGGATCTTAAGGGCGCGTTTGCGTTTGCAAAAGGGAAAGAGGCGGTTCTTGTCGATGGTTTCGGCGATCTCGGCGCGCTCGACAATTTTACGAGATACGAAACGGCCGTTAAGGAATACCGTAAGAGGCTCCGGATAAATTTAAAGATAGTAGCCTGCGATCTGCATCCGGGTTATCTCTCGACGCGTTTTGCCGAAAACTATACGCTATCTGCTAAACGCTATACGCTGCGTAAAATACAGCATCATGAAGCGCACATAGCCTCCGCTATCACAGATAATAATATCGAAGGCCGCGTGATCGGCGTGGCTTTCGACGGCACAGGTTACGGTTCCGACGGCAATATCTGGGGCGGGGAGTTCTTCGCCGTTAGCCGATCGCCGTTAGCCGATCGTTTTGATTTTAAAAGAGTTGCGCATCTGGACTACATTCCGATGCCCGGCGGGGAGAGGGCTGTAAAGGAACCGTGGCGCATGGCGGTAAGTTACCTTTATCGCGCGTTCGGCCGGCGGCTTCCTGACATCGCGCAGCGGTGGCCTAAAAGAAGGCTGGCAATAATGCTCAAGATGATCGACGGTAAGATAAATTCACCGCTTACTTCGAGCGCGGGCCGGCTCTTCGATGCGGTCGGGAGCCTGGTCTTAAATAAAGATTCCGTATCGCGTGAGGCCGAACTGCCGGTGGAATTGGAGCGCATGGCGGATAAAGACGTGGAGAACGCCTATCGTTTACGGGGCCGTGAAATTCTAAATCCTTCCGGAATCATCAAAAAAGTAGTTGCGGATGTCGCGAAGGAAACAGGCGCGCCGGAGATAGCGGCAAAGTTTCATAATACTATAGCGGCGCTTGTATGTGAGACTTCATTAAAGTTGAGTAAGAAGCTTAAAACAAAACAGGTGGTTTTGAGCGGCGGGGTATTCCAGAATATATATCTCGTCGGGAGAATAAGGGATATGTTAACAGCGAACGGCCTGAGGGTTTATTTTCACGCGGCGCTTCCGACGAACGATTCCGGGATACCGATAGGGCAGATCGCGATAGCTAATTCCGTCGTTCGTCGTTAATATTTCGTATATCGTTAAACGAACGACGATATACGAACGACTAACGACGCGACCGTAATCTAAGAGGGGAATATGTGTCTGGGCATACCGATGAAGGTTATAAAAATAGAAGGCGACGAGGGCATTGTCGAATCCGGGGGCCTCAAGAAGCGGGCGAGCTTTTCGCTGTTGAAAGACGTGCGGGCCGGGGATTACGTGCTTCTGCACGCGGGTTTCGCGATAGAGAAGATCAAGGATAGTGAAGCGCGAAAAACTCTCCGCGCAATAAGGAGCTTGTGAGGTTCCCCGGCTTAACTATTTCCACCCCGGGGTGGAAATAGTTACCGTAGGAGCGAGGAAGTTTTACGTTTCCTGCTGTAAAAATGTGATGTGGCAATGTTGTGAGTAGGGCGTAAAAATTTCGAGGCAGCGTACGAGAAATTTTTCCGAGCGCAATTTTCACATGGTTGAAAATTGCGCGTCCCTACGAACTACATCGACATATCGCATTTAACTGATACGAAAAATTTCGGAGTGAGTATGAAGTATGTAGACGAATTCAGGGACAGGCGGCTCATCGATAAGATTAGCCGGCAGATACACAATAACGTAGAGGCGGGCCGTACGTATACCTTTATGGAAGTCTGCGGCACGCACACGATGGCGATATTCCGGTTTGGCCTTCGCGGCCTGCTGCCGGCGAATATCAGGCTCATCTCGGGCCCCGGGTGCCCCGTATGCGTTACGCCAAACGAATTCATAGATAAAGCGATCGCGATCTCCCGCCGGCGCGACGTCATTATTGCTACATTCGGCGATATGCTCAAAGTTCCCGGTTCGCGTTCGAGCCTTGAAAAAGAGAAAGCGTCCGGCGCATCGATCAAAACGGTATATTCGAGCATCGACGCGCTTGCTATGGCAAGACGGAATCCGGATAAAGAGGTTGTCTTCCTGGGAATCGGTTTCGAAACGACGTCACCGACGGTTGCGCAGTCGATCCTCATCGCGAAAAAGCAAAAGATAACCAACTACTCAGTGCTATGCGGCCATAAGACGATGCCGGTGGCGTTGAAGATACTGACGGGCCGGCGGAGCGCGCGCCTCGACGGTTTTTTGCTGCCCGGCCATGTAAGCGCGGTGATAGGGGCAAGGGACTATGAATTCCTGGCAAAAGATGCCGGTAAGCGCTGTGTCATAACCGGTTTCGAGCCTCTGGATATATTGCAGGCGATATTTATGCTGCTTAAACAGGATCGCCCTGAAGTCGAGATACAGTATACGAGGATAATCAATAGGGATGGCAATGCGCTGGCAAGGAGAGCTATAGACAACGTTTTCGAAAAATGCTCCTCGGTATGGCGCGGTATGGGACGGATCGCGGGGAGCGGTCTTAAGATAAGAAAAGGATTTGCGTCTTTCGATGCCGAAGCTAGGTTCAAGCCAAAGATAGCCCCTCCAAAAGAAAAGAAGGCTTGCATCTGCGGTGATGTCATTACGGGTGTAAAGACTCCTCTTGAATGCAAATTGTTCGCCAAGGCCTGTAATCCCGAGCATCCTGCCGGAGCATGCATGGTCTCGAGCGAAGGAACGTGCGCGGCATATCATAAATACCGGCGTTCGTAGTTCGTTGCTCGTTGTTAGTTGTTAGTTGTTAGTTGTTAGTTGAGGTGGAAAATATGGATAGAATAACGCTTGCGCATGGGAGCGGCGGGACGGTGATGCATAAGCTCATCGACTCTATGATCATAAAAGAGCTTGGCAATCCGATACTGCGCCAGAAGAAAGATTCTGCCCTGCTCCGGGTGGGCAGGACGAAATTAGCCTTCACTACGGATTCGTATGTCGTCAGCCCGATATTCTTCCCCGGCGGTGACATCGGAAGCCTTGCCGTATACGGGACGGTCAACGACCTCTCCGTATGCGGGGCGCGGGCGCTCTATCTATCGCTGGGCCTCATCATCGAAGAGGGCCTCGGAAAAGACGTGCTGGGGCGGATCGTGAGATCCGTTAAGATTGCCGCCAGGCGCGCCGGGGTCGATATCGTAACGGGCGATACGAAAGTCGTTGAACGCGGAAGCTGCGATAAAATTTTTATCAATACGAGCGGCGTGGGAGAGGTCTATTATGAAAAATTGTCGCTAGATTCGATAAAGGCCGGCGATGCCGTTATCGTAAGCGGCACGATAGGCGAACATGCTATAAGCATATTATCGCAGCGCGAAGGTATAGAATTCGAATCCAGGGTGAGGACGGATTCAGCGCCTCTAGGCAGGCTCATTTACAAAGTACTCGCGGCGCCGGGGGCCGTCAGGTTTATGAGAGATCCTACCAGAGGCGGCGTTGCCACTACCTTAAACGAGATAACGGCTTCCGGGCGATTCGGGATATCGCTGGACGAGAGAGCTATCCCTGTCGGCGCCGGCGTGCGGCAGGCATGCGAATTATTGGGATTCGACCCGCTATACCTTGCGTGCGAGGGGCGTTTTTTAATGGTTGCCGCAATGAAGGACGCGGGCAGGATACTCGGGATTATCCGTAAAGACACTGCCGGGAAAAGAGCGGCTATTATAGGTGCGGTAACAGCGGATTACAAAGGGAAGGTTTACCTTAATACAGCGGCAGGCGGGAAGAGGTTGGTAGAGATGCTCCCGGGCGAACAATTGCCAAGGATATGTTAATGCTTTATATAAGTCAGAAAAGTAATGATGAACCCTTGCGTTGTTGTATAACGCGTGATATACTCAAAAGATATGGCTGCGAATAAAGGTAGAAGATTGCTGGGAGAAGAGCTTGTCCGCGCGGGTATCATAACGCAGGAACAGCTCGAGTTTGCCATTAAGGAGCAGCAAAAATCCGGTGACAAGCGAGAGCTCCTGGGAGAGATAATAGTAAGGGCCGGCCTGGCGGACGAGGCTACGCTCGTAAAATTCCTCGAGAAACATTTCGGGATTCCTTACGCGTATCTCGGCAGGCGGGAGGACATAAACCTTTCCGCCGTTAAAATGATACCGGAGATGATGGCGCGTAACTTCAAGGCGATAGCGATTGACGTAAATGCCGTTAATAACAAACTTATCGTCGCGATGGCCAATCCTTTCGATATTGTGGCTGTGGATACGATCCGCGCGGCTACTGGTTACGAGATAGAGAAGCGTTTCAGCCAGGCTAAAGATATAGAAAATGCCATCGACAGGTCGTATCCCGAGCATGCGATGCAAAGGTCGGTGGATGAATTCGTGGAATTTAAAGAGGCCGAAGAGAAAGCGGCCGGCATTACAACTATCCCCGGCGTCTCCCGCGAAGGCATAGAATCCGACGCCTTCAAGACCCCTGTCGTGCAGTTCGTAGACAGCATGCTCAAGGATGCCATACAAAAGAGAGCCAGCGATATACACGTCGAACCGCGCGAGAACGCGCTCAGCATACGTTACCGTATAGACGGTATTCTCGTAGAGATGCCCACCCCTCCCAAGAAGATGCAATCCGCTATAATTACGCGCCTGAAACTGTTGTGCGGAATGAATATAGCTGAACAGCGCCTCCCGCAGGATGGGCGGTTCAACCTGGAGTTCAAAGGCAAGGCTATAGATATCAGGGTAGCGTCGAGCCCGATAGTGCACGGCGAAAAGATGGTCCTCAGGATATTGGATAGTACGGCGCTCTTTGTCAGGATGGAGGATCTTGGCATGACCGAGGATAATGTCAAAGAGTTCAAGTCTATCCTGAGGCAGTCTTATGGCCTGATACTGGTCACAGGCCCTACAGGATCAGGTAAGACGACTACGCTGTATTCGGCGCTAAGTTTTATCAATACGCCCGATAAAAATATCGTTACTATAGAGGATCCCGTCGAATACCAGCTGCAGGGGATAAACCAGATACAGACTAAACACCAGATAGGCCTCACATTTTCCGCGGGACTCCGCACCGTCCTGCGCCAGGATCCCGACATAATAATGATAGGCGAGATCAGGGACCTTGAGACGCTGGAGAACGCGATAAAGGCTTCTCTTACCGGCCACCTTGTCCTGAGCACGATACATACCAACGATGCGCCGAGCGTGGTTACGCGGCTTGTTCACATGGGGCTCGAACCTTACCTTATCGCGCCGTGCCTGAGCCTTGTAATAGCCCAGCGTCTTGCGCGTAAAATATGCAAGAGCTGCAAAATGGAGGTTCAGGTACCGGCCGAGGTGCTTGAACAGTTCGGTAAGCGGAATGACATAGACCTGAAGCATGTTAATTTCTTCCGCGGCAAAGGATGCGCGAAATGCGATTTCACCGGATACAAAGGCAGGACGGGGCTGTTCGAATTTTTTTCCATAACGAAGAGAATAAGGGACCTTATAATTGAGTCGGCGCCTGAAGATAAGCTGAAAAAAGCCGCGCAGGAGGAAGGCATGAAGACTATCTTCCAGCACGGTCTCGAAAAAGTGAACGAAGGCATAACGACTATAGAGGAAGTGCTGAGGGTTACAGTACTGGAAAAGGCGTCATAAGATGGCGCATTATAATTATATTGCGAAGGACAATTCCGGCAAGACGATAAAAGGGAAAGAATTCGCGATGTCCGAACGCGAGCTGGTAATGCGGCTTGCGCGCAAGAGCCTCACTATAATCTCCATAAAGCGCGTCGAAGAATCGGATATAATGGCGCGCTTGACCCATCGCAGGAAAAGCCTGAGCACCTTCGACCAGATGATCTTCTGTAAACAGCTTGCCACGCTCCTTAAAGGAGGCGTCCCCCTGGTTAAAGGCCTCGAGATAATTTCGGGTGAGACGGAAAATCCCACTATCCAGGTGGCTATTACGGAGGTGGGCCATTATATAAAGCAGGGTGATTCTTTTTCGTCGAGCCTTAAGAAGATGACGCACCTCTTTTCCCCTCTTTTCATCTCCGTAATCGAGGCAGGGGAGAAGGTCGGTGCGCTGGACACGATGTTGGAACGGCTGGCCAAATATCTCGCCGCCCAGGACAGGCTTGCGAAGAAGATAATCTCCGCAATATCTTATCCTACGGCGGTCCTTATCTTCTTCATCTTCGCGATAGGCGTGATGACGCTATTCCTCGTCCCGAAATTTAAAAGCATGTACGCCTCGTTCCACGCCCAATTACCGCCGTTTACTTTACTCATTTTCGGTATAAGTGATTTCATGATACGTTACATATTTTATATAGCCGGCGCCGTTATGCTGGCCGTTTTTTATATCAACAGGGTAGTTTTCAAGACACAGCGCGGCAAATATCTTTTCGATTCGTTTATTTTAAAGATACCGCTTTTCGGCCCTATCATGAAGAAGGCTTCCTTAAGCAAATTTACCAGGACTATGGCAACACTGCTCGAACAGGGTATCGCGGTGCCGGCGGCGCTGGACCTGGTGAAGAGGACCGCCGGGAACGCTGTCATAGAGGCGGCCAGCGTTAAAGTGTCTCAACTCATAGTGGACGGGGAGAAGATACCGGATGCTTTCAGGAAGGTGAATATATTTCCATCGCTCATCATCCAGATGGCGAGCATAGGGACGGAGTCGGGCAACCTGCCGGAACTCCTGGACAAGACCGCCGACTTTTATGAAGAAGAGGTCGATGTCTTTCTCGGTATCATGTCGTCTCTTATAGAGCCCGTGCTGATAATAGTATTGGGGCTCATCCTGGCTATATTTATAGTGGCGTTATACCTGCCCATATTCAAGCTGAGCCAGGCTATGGGCCAGGGGATGTAGAATTTTGTCAACATTTGTCAACCCAACATTTTATTTTTTTGCTTTCCCGTGTATATTGTGATATACTCATACATTGAAAAAAGGAGGGTCAGATGCATCTTACCAAAAAGGGTTTTACGCTGATAGAACTAATAATAGTAGTCATAATAGTCGGTATACTTGCGGCAATAGCGGGACCTATGATGAGCGGCAACGTGAAAAAAGCAAAGAGGACAGAAGCGATTGCGGCATGCGGCGCTATAAGAACCGCCGCCAGGTTATATATGGCCGAGAATAATAACACTGTGCCTACAAACTTGGCGGACGTAGTGCCTTCTTATTTGACTACTTCGGATTTGACCGGGCAATATTATGGGTCTAGTAATTATACTATATCAGGCGGATTAGTCAAAGCCGACGTTGGTACCGCCGGCGCCGGATGGGTGAATCTGAATATAGACACCAGCGGGATTTTGAAACAAGGATAAAGCCGGTCCATAGCTTTTTTAAAATAGAGGCAAGATTTTTCTTGCCTCTATTTATTTTATGTACTATTATTATAGTAGAAAGCGAGGGGTATAATGATGAGGATAGCGGCGATGTTTTGCACTAGGCGCGCTTTTACGCTGATAGAACTAATAATAGTAGTCATAATAGTCGGTATACTTGCGGCAATAGCGGGACCTATGATGAGCGGCAACGTGAAAAAAGCAAAGAGGACAGAAGCGATTGCGGCATGCGGCGCTATAAGAACCGCCGCCAGGTTATATATGGCCGAGAATAATAACACTGTGCCTACAAACTTGGCGGACGTAGTGCCTTCTTATTTGACTACTTCGGATTTGACCGGGCAATATTATGGGTCTAGTAATTATACTATATCAGGCGGATTAGTCAAAGCCGACGTTGGTACCGCCGGCGCCGGATGGGTGAATCTGAATATAGACACCAGCGGGATTTTGAAACAAGGATAAAGCCGGTCCATAGCTTTTTTAAAATAGAGGCAAGATTTTTCTTGCCTCTATTTATTTTAATATGGTATTGTTGCATTATATATGAAAAAAGTCTTACCTCTGGTCATCGTACTTACCTCAATTTGGGTCATAATGCTGATCCCTTTTCAAATATTAGGGCATGGTTTCATGCCTCCCGATGACGCTATGCGGCACTGCGCCAAGGTCATTTCCGGTAAGGATTGGGGCCAGATTCTCGTCCTTCGCGATGAGATAAAAATGGACAGTTACCCCGGTTGGCATGCTATCCTTGGATTTGTCCACAGGCTAACGGGCTGGGACCAGCATAGCCTGGTTTTGTTTTCCGTCACGTCTCTCGCCATCCTATTCTGTCTTATACCGGTATTCTTTTTGAAGTTCCCGGAGTCATGGCTTTTGTCGCTTTTTACGATATCGATTTTGGAGCCGGGATGGATGATACGGATAGTCCTGGGCAGGCCTTTTATATTTACGATGGCGTCCCTTCTTATTATATTATTTATCTGGCCCAGGCTAAAAGATAAAGAAAGGCTTGGCATAAACATAGCGGTATTGGTTGGTATAACGGCTTTGTCGGTCTGGATCCACGCAAGCTGGTATTTTTTCATACTTCTTGTCGCCGCATTTATACTTGCGCGCGAATATCGTGCCGCCGGGCTTATAGCTGTATCATCGCTTGCGGGAATATTTATAGGAGCATCGCTTACCGGTCACCCCGTTGTTTTTATCAAGCAGATGGTTACGCACTTCTTTCTTGTATCCGGCAGTTATGATGTAGAGCGCCAGCTTGTTGGGGAATTACGGCCGGCGATAGGTAATTACGGCATAATTTTAACTGCGGCTGCTATGCTAGGTGCTCAGGCCTTGAGAGGCAAGCGGATTAGGGATAGCGTAGATAACCCCGTCTTTATATTGGCCGCTTTAAGTTTTATTTTAGGGTTTCTTACCATACGGGTTTGGCTGGATTGGGGTATGGTTGCGTTTGCCGTATGGCTTGCGCTGGAATTTGACAAATTTTTAAAGGATAAGCTGGATCCCTTTTCCTGGCAGCGGCTCAGGCTGGCTGTCATAGCTGCCATAATCCTGTTTTTATCCGTTACTGTCGATGTCGGAAGCCGCTGGAGCCTGACAAGGCCAATGGATTATGTTTCGAAAGAAGACCTTACGCAGGCAGAGTTCTTGCCGGGTTCTGGCGGAATTGTTTATAGCGACAGCATGCTAATATTTTATCAGCTCTTCTATCGTAACCCGAAAGCCGATTGGCGTTATATGCTCGGTTTCGAATCGGCGTTTATGCTGCCCGGCGACCTTAAAATATTGAGGGAGATCCAGAAAAATTTCAGCAGGTCCAGAGATTTCGAACCCTGGGTCAAAAAGATGAGGCCGGAAGACAGGCTTATAGTTCGGGGTTCACCGGATAGTCAGCCCAAGATAGAAGGGCTCGAGTGGCATTATCTGGCCCTCAATATGTGGAGCGGCAGAAAGCCGAGAGATGCAAAGAGATAGTATAAAAGTAATACTGTCGGCGATCCTCTGTTTAATAGTCATTGCTTTTATCTTCAGTCTTTTCAAGAATATCCAGTATCCGCTTCTCTGGAACGATGAATCCGAAACAGCCATGTATGCAAAGCGGATCATGCAATACGGTTATCCGAAGATCCACGACGGCAAAAATATAGTGTGGTTGAGCGAGCTTCCCGATAAAGGGATGGGCCTTGATAAGAGACGGGACTCGCCAGACGCGCTCGTGTGGGGGCAATACTACTTTGCCGCCATCGGAGAATTTTTTGCGGCCAAGACGGAAGATGTATATCTTAAGACAGCTTTTTTAAGAATTCCATTCGCCGCTGCCGGTCTCGCCGGGCTATTCATTATGGCGATGTCGGTAATAAGACTATTCGGGAAGAGCGCAGTTGAAAAGCTGATCTTCCTGAACGCCTTCTTTCTATTCGCGCTCGCATCAGTTGCGCTCACTCTGCACTTAAGAGAGGTGCGCCATCCTGCGCTGGTGGTATTGTTATCGGCGGCGGCTTTTTCCATATACTTCGATTATCGTTTCTTCGATAAGATAAAGTCAGCAATATACTTCATCGGCCTCACCCTATGCCTATTCCTTTTATATCATGTACTGCATGTCGTATTTTTTGTCTTCCTCGGTTCTATAGCTCTGTATGAATTTATAGCAATGCTTAGAGAAAGAAATATCAGACGTTTTCTGGGTAATATTGCGCCCGTAATTACAGCCTTTGTCCTGGTTATGCCGTTCTTCATGTTATGCCAGACGTCGGCATTCGGAAAAGCATACAGGCTTTTATACGCCGCTTATATACCATCGTGGGCTGCGCAGGTTTCCGGCATCCTCAGCTTTTTCCGGCAGTATGAACTTCTATACGTCGTTCTTGCGGCCAGGGCGCTATTTATTTGCAGTTGGTTCTATTTTTCGCAACGCGGCCGGAGCTTCGAAAAACCCGTAAGGCAAAAGATGCAGGTTTCGAACTTCCTCACCCTTTTCTTTATAGTATATCTATCCATGATAGCCGTTTTCCCGCATGCCATAATCTTCGAGCGTTACTATATACTATTGATACCGGTGGCGGCTATCATATTATTGCTGGATATATTCGGCACTTTTGACTTATTCTCCGGCCTGGAGGCCGGAACGAGGCGTTATGTCAAATGGTTGTATGCCGCCTCTATTCTTGCTATATTAGTGGTGAATTCTCCGGACAGGATCGATCATATAAAGGGGCATGCCCATGAGCTCCTGCACCGCTACCGGGGGCCGCTCGATTTTGCGATACCGTTCATAAAGTCCAATTATAAGAATACGGCGGATCTGGTGATAGCGACAAACTACGAAGAGCTTGCCTATATGTATTATCTGGGGAGCAAAGTTATAGTTGGGTTCGTAGGGAATAATATAGAGGAAGACGCAAAGATGCGGCCGGATATCATAATATTCCGCAAGAGCCGGAGCCCGGCGTACCTGCCGGTATTTAAAAAGTTCATTGCCGGGGGCAGGTATGAGAGAGTGTCTTTCCCGGTCTTCGACTATTTCGTGAACAATATACCGGAACTTAAATCGCACCTTTACCTGACGCCCGATTGCGGAGAGCCCGATAAGTCTTTAGATCTTTTTATAAAAACCGATGCATGATAAAAGAAAATATTTAATAACCGGTGCTACCGGGTTTATAGGGTCCTGCCTGGCGCGCAGACTGGCCGCAGGCGGGACAGAGGTCCACATCATTACAAGAAGGCACGCAAGATTGTGGCGTATAAAGGATATCCTGCCTAAACTTGTCAACCACATATCCGACCTGTCGGAGGAGAAGAGCCTGACGGCGATACTTAAGAAGACAAGGCCGGATATAATATATCACCTCGCGACTCACGGAGCTTATAGTCATCAGAACGAGGCCGATAAAATAATACAGGCCAACATACTGGGAACGTGGAATTTGCTCAAGGCCGCATCTGCCGTCGAATACGAACTTTTCGTAAATACGGGAAGCTCTTCCGAATATGGGTTTAAGAAGTTTCCCATGAAAGAGACCGACCCTCTGGAGCCCGCAAGCTGCTACGCCGTCACTAAAAGCTCGCAGTCGCTACTATGCGCTTATATGGCAAGGGAAGAGGGCAGGCCGATAGTGACTTTAAGGCCGTTTTCCGTATATGGACCTTATGAGGAGCCGAGCAGGTTTGTCCCGACTCTTATGAGATCGCTATATTTTAAAGAGAAGATGAATCTCGTCTCTCCAAAGATCTCCCGGGATCATATATATGTGGACGACATGGTAGATGCCTATCTGGCGATAGCCAGGCTGAAAAAATACCACGGCGAGATATTCAATATCGGCACCGGGCGGCAATCTTCGATCAAAGATGTGGTCGAAGCGGCTGTGAAGGTGACGGGGAGGACCACAGATTTTGTATGGGGTGGTATGGAGCGCAGGGTCTGGGACACGAATAATTGGGTAGCCGATATCTCTAAAGCGAAAAAATTATTGAATTGGCGTCCCAAAGTAAATCTCGAAAAAGGCCTTGCTTTAACCTGGGAATGGTTTAAAACCAATCATGCTTATTATAAAGGAACCGCGGGGTAAAATACGTGAACTCCTCGAAGACGCCGTCGCTTCTCTCTTCCTTTCTCCTGGCAAGTTCGGCCACGTACTGTCTCTATATATTATTTTTCCAATATGCGGCGGTGATCTGGTCGTTCAATATCGAAGTGCCGATCGGCGACTATACGCCATGGGTAAGATGGGCCGCGGTAGAAAAAAACGGTATCCAGATATATGTTCTTTACCTTTTTATGTTTTTAAATATAGGTCTTACCGTTTTAATGAATAACTTTTTTTCCAGGATCGATGGAAAGCTTGTTGCCAGGCTGCTTATTTTGGTATTTGCCGCAGTGTCGGTCTTTTTTTACAAATCTATCGGCTTCCATCTTCCAATGGCCGAGGCGACATCCGGATATACCTGCGTTTATTTCACAATAGCCATATTACTGCTCCTGCTCCTTTTTTCCGCGTTGGCCGTAAAATACCCAAAGACTATAAATTGCCTGATAGCAGGGTTGCTTATCCCGGTATGCCTTATATCTACTCAGGAGATACGTTTCTATGATGCAGCCTACATATTTTCACCGGCCCTAAGGATACTGCATGGATTCAAACCGTTTGAGACATATTTCCAGTATGACTATCTCCTTTCATTGCTTGCGGCTGCCTGGATGAAGATGCATCTGGCTATTAATCTCTTCAAAGTCCCGCTGCAACTTTCGTATTATGGTTTGCTGTTGGGCATCTACCTATTTGCGCAAAAGTTCTTTTCCGATAAGCGTTATGCGCTTTATCTGTTGGTAAGTTTGGTAATCGTTAAGATATACGGGAATATCTATGATCCCATAGCCATGGTGCAAGTTACGCCTTTGCGTCTAGATTTGTGGTTTATTGTACTGGTACTGGCATATTTTAAAGGCGCAAGCCACTGGCTTGTGGGGTTATCTCTCGGTTTTTTAGTAATAGTCCATCATAATTTTGGCATGATATATACAGCCTCCTACCTCTCCCTTATGGTGATACTATTTATTTTCGATGCGGCGGAAGAAAAAATCGGCGTAAAAAAGTTGATCCGAAAATATGCGCTGTCATATGCGCTCAATATTTCCATTCTGCTGGCATCGCTTTTTTGCTATGGTATTTTCTTTGGGCCGAAAGCCGGCAGCAGCTCGTTTAATTTTCAGAAGATAGGGCTTGGCTTCTTGCCCATAATGCGTAATTCTTTTTACTGGTACATAGCGGTTATACTTGGCCTGACTTTTCTGATGATAGCCAATAGCAGAAAGCATATTTCGCGGCGCGCCTTCGAGACAGGTATATTCCTTATTATGCTGGCCATCGGGAATTCCCTATATTTTTTCGGTAGAAGCCATGAAAACAATATTATTAATATTGCCGCCGTATGGTTATTTTGTCTTTTTTTGATGTTTTGTTTGATGGATTTACCGATATGGTCGAAAAGAACTTCTGTAGTAAAAAGAGCGATTGTTCCCGCAGCCGCATTGCTGGTTGTTCTTATCTTTGCGTATTGTTATTCGGGAAGGGCGATAGATAGGATTGCGCTTCAATATGCCAATCTCCGGAATGGGCATTTCGTTGATAAGGACGGCGATATAGATGTGGGTTGCTTAAAAAGATTGACCATGTCCGACAAGAGGGTGATATTCCTGACGGAAGCGGATTTTTATTATTATTACCGGGGCGGTTACATTCCGCAGGATTATTACGCTGCGATATATGCGCGGGTATTCAAAAAGAACACGGTTGATTATTTAAATTCAAGGCTGGCCGAAGGATATTACCTGGTTATCCCTAAAATGGGAAGTTACTTTTTTAAGGAATTGAGCGACATGCTTGAGTTCAAGAATAGGAAAGACGGCCCCGATTTTACCGTAATTTCTAATAATCCGATAGGATGATGCCCAGCATGAAACTTATCGACAATAGGTGCCCTATTTGCGGTTCTTGCGAAGACTATACGGTTATCTATAAAAGGAATTTCGAGATTGCCGATTTGAATAAGGATATATTTTCCGCCAGAAGGATCCCCGACCGGGTACATTATCAAATCGTAAGGTGCAATAAGGATAAGCTGGTGAGATCGACTCCCGTCCTGGATGGACAGTTCGTTTACAGCCTATACCGCGAAAGTAAATTTACCTACGCGGAGGAGACGGGAAACCTGGCCGCGACCTACATAGGTATCCTTAGGCCGATTTTGGATAAATTGCCAAAAGACGCTAAAGTGCTGGAAATAGGATGCGGTAACGGTTTCGTATTGGCCGCGTTGTGCGCCATGGGATTTAATGATGTTTCCGGCATAGAACCAAGCGTCGACGCGGCCGCGAAGGCCGATGAGAAGATACGAAAGAATATTTTAACGGATATCCTCAAGCCGGATACTTTTAAAGCAAATACATTCGACCTGATATTTTTCTTTCAAACTTTCGACCATCTTCAGGATCCCAATGCATTCCTTAAAATATGCTATAATATTACGGTGCCGGGCGGATCGATAGTGACTGTTAACCACGATATCGATAGCCTGCAGGCTAAAATACTGAAAGAGAAGAGCCCTATAATTGACATAGCGCATCCCTTTTTTTACGGCGCGGATACTATCGGGGAGATATTCAAAAAAAATAGTTTTAATCCGGTCAGGGTATATTCTCCGTTGAGCACCGTTTCGATAAGACACCTGGTCCTGCTGGCGCCGATCCCGAAATTACTGAAAAAGAGACTGCTTGATTCAAAACCCGCGTTCTTACGGGCATTGCTCAATAAAAGTATGAGGACCCGGCTTGGCAATATATGCTTGATAGCGACGAAAAAGACCGCATGAAACAAGGACCGGCTAAATGAAGCTTACCGCTGAACAAAAGAGTATTCGCCGCAGAATAATCGAAATAAGTTACGAAAAGCGCCTCTCTCACCTTGGGTCATGCCTGAGCGTTATAGACATAATCTCCGCGGTCTACCGGGTTAAGCGCGCGGACGAACGGTTTATCCTGTCGAATGGCCACGCAGGCATCGCCCTATATGCTATTTTGGAAAAACACGGTTTTCTGCATCCTGCCGATATGAAAAAGCTCTCCGTGCATCCGGACAGGAACCCGGATATCGGTATCGATGTGTCGGCGGGAAGCCTGGGGCAAGGTCTGCCGATAGCCATCGGGATGGCATTGGCCGAAAGGCGGAAGAATGTTTATTGTGTAATCTCGGACGGTGAATGTTCCGAGGGGAGCATATGGGAATCCCTGAGAATTGGATTGGAGAAGAAGATCGGTAATCTCAAGGTTATTATTAACGCGAATGGATGGGGCGCATATGACGCTATCTCCGCCTCTTTACTGATAAACAGGATCAGGGGTTTTGGTTACAAGGCCAAGTCTGCGGACGGGCATGATGTCAAAGGTTTGGAGCGATTATTAAAAACTAAGTCTGCCGACAGCCCTTTAGTCGTTTTTGCCGAGACAACGGTCGAGCAATTACCATTTTTAAAAGGGCAGGATGCTCATTATCATGTAATGACTGCGGCGGATTTCGAACTGGCTAAGGAAGTATTTGAATGAGACAGAGAATGTCCGATATAAAGATGCGAAGGCTGTTTGCCGATATCCTGCACGAACGGATGCGTGTCGATAAAAGGATATGGGTCATTGCGGGGGATGTGGGCTATAAGATGTGGGACCGGGTAAGGATGGATTACCCGGATAGATTTATAAATGCCGGCGCGGCAGAACAGCTTATGGTCGGCATGGGGGTCGGCCTGGCGTTGGAAGGCAAGATCCCGTTTGTCTATTCCATAACGCCTTTTTTATTATATAGGCCTTTCGAAACCATCCGTAACTATGTTAACAGGGAGAAGGCGCCGGTTAAACTGATCGGTTCCGGCAGGGGCAGGGATTACTTTGCCGACGGCTTTTCTCATTGGGCGGAAGAGGATAAATCAGCGATGAAGCTTTTTCCTAATATAAGAGCGAGATGGCCGCAGACGAACGCGGAGATCCCCGCTATCGTGGACGAAATTATAACTAATGATGTCCCATATTATGTCAATCTCAAAAAATAATGTTTAATTGGAAAGGTATGCTATGAAGAAGATTTCCGCCGTTATCGCCTGCTATAAGGACGAGCAGGCTATCCCGCATATGTATAAACGCCTGACGGATACTTTCAACAAAATGCAGGTTGATTATGAAATAATATTCGTGAATGACGGAAGCCCCGACAACACGGAACGCGTGCTTTCGGACCTTGCGGATAAGGACAGCCATGTTATAGCGGTAAACCATTCCCGCAACTTCAGCTCACAGATGGCTTTCACAAGCGGCATGGATATAGCGACGGGTGATGCGGTTGTACTGCTTGACGGCGACTTGCAGGACCCGCCGGAAATGATCGAGGCGATGTATGGCAAATGGCGCGAAGGATACGACATAGTTTACGGGATACGCGCAAAGAGGGAGGCTCCTCTTCTTATGCAGGCCGCGTATAAAATTTTTTACAGGATATTTCACGCGCTGTCGTATGTGAAAATCCCGCTGGATGCCGGAGATTTCTCGCTGATAGACAAAAAAGTGGTCGAGCATTTGAAACAATTCCCGGAACGTGACAGATTTTTAAGGGGATTGCGTGCATGGGTCGGTTTCCGGCAAACAGGTATTCCGTATTTAAGGGCGGAAAGAGCGTTTGGCAGGACCACCAACAATTTTTTTAAAAATTTCAACTGGGCCACAAAAGGGATATTCTCGTTTTCTTATATTCCTCTTGAGATTATTACGATGCTTTCGTTTGTCACATTTTTAATAGCCATTGCCGGAATGATTGCGCAGATAATTCTAAGGATCCTTATGCCGGCGACTCCGCATGGGATTACGACCATACTGGTTGTGGTATTATTCGTCGGAGCGATCCAACTGCTTTCGCTGAGCATATTGGGCCAGTATATAGGTAAAATATTCGAAGAGGTCAAGCAGAGGCCGAAGTATATCGTAAAGAGCATCTATAGGAAAGGGCGGGATGCTGAACAATAAAAAGATAGTCGTGGTGATGCCCGCTTATAACGCGGGCAGGACGCTGAAGAAGACCTACGACGAGATCCCTAAAGATATAGTCGACGATATAATCCTGACCGACGACCATTCAAGCGACCAGACCCTGCGGATCGCCAAAGACCTGGGGCTCAAGACGTTCGTTCATGACAGTAACCGCGGATACGGCGGAAACCAGAAGACCTGTTACAATGAAGCCCTTAAGCTCGGCGCGGATGTTGTTATTATGCTCCACCCAGACTATCAGTACCCTCCCAAACTGATAACCCCTATGGCGGCGCTCGTTACTTCAGGGATGTTCGATGTGGTGCTGGGCTCGAGGATACTCGGCAATAAGGCGCTTGCGGGCGGGATGCCGTTATATAAATACGTCGCAAACAGGGCGCTTACTCTCCTCGAGAATAACATCATAGGTGAGAAGGTGTCGGAGTACCATACCGGGTACAGGGCCTTCTCTAAAGAGGTCCTGTTGAGAGTTCCGTTTATTGAAAACTCGGATGATTTTCTATTCGATAATCAGATCCTTCTACAGGCATTCTATTTCGGTTACAGGGTGGGGGAGATAACATCGCCGAGCCGGTATACGAAAGAGTCGTCATCGATAAATTTTCGCAGGAGCGTCGTCTATGGTTTTGGAGTTCTCGGGGCGGCGTTCCAGTACCTGCTCCAGCGGAAGGGTCTCGCCAGGTTCCGGATATTTGCCGCAATTCAATAATTAGATTGACTTAACGTCCCCGCCGTTCTACAATAAAATTTCACATTATGAGCAGGTATGGAGAAGATAATCTACAAAATTACAAAGAAAGATCTTTACGATCTATTCGCAAGGCTATCCTCGGAATATAAGGTCTTTGTCCCCTGCGTAAAGGGGGAAAGGCTCCACTTTGCCCTGTTCAATCCCGAAAAAGAAAATACCATAGAATTAGGCGGAATCAGGCAGAACCAGCCGTTAAAGAGTTTTATAAACCCGCCCAGAGAAAAGATCCTGGACGGCCCTGCAGCGGAAAGAGGGCCCGTTATAATCGCTGGCGTCAAGAGCTGTGACCTGTCAGGCCTTACGGTCCAGGATTTCGTCTTCTTAAAAGGCGATGTCGAAGATCCGTTCTACGCCGCCAACAGAAATAATACCATAATAATATCCAGTGACTGCACTTATGCCAGAGAGACATGTTTCTGCACTGCTATGGAAGGCGCCCCGTATCCTCAGAAAAACTTCGATATAAACCTCTCTGCCATGGGCGACTCTTTCCTGGCCGAAGTCGCAACCGCTAAAGGCGAAAAGATAATAAATAATTTCAAGACGTTCTTCAAGAATCATACCGCGACGGACTTAAATATGAGGCAGGCCAACCGCGAAAAGGTCACCAGGGAGGTCGGGTACTTTATCGAAAAGAGGGGCACGCAGAATACGGCCCAGATCAAAGGCGCCGTGAAGCGCAATTATAATCTTACGGCGTTATGGCAGGAATTTGCGTCGACATGCGTAGAGTGCGGGGCGTGCAACCTCGTCTGCCCGACGTGCCACTGCTTTCTCTTATCCGATGAAAAGGTCCCCGGCGGCAATAAGCGGTTCCGGACATGGGATGCCTGCCTGTACAGCACATTTGCGCGGGTAGCCGGCGGGGCGAACCCGAGGAAACATCTCTACGAGCGCCTGCGTAACAGGTTCGAAAAGAAGTTCGACTTCTTCCCGCAGGTCATGGATTGTTTTGCCTGCACAGGCTGCGGACGATGCATAGAAGCGTGCCCCGGCGATATAGATTTAAGGGAAGTGTTGAAGGGGCTGGTTTTGGGTAAATGGAACAAACCGCCGAATGATTGACTAAAATTAGAGAGTGTCAGCATGAACAATCCATACTCATACACAGAAGCCGAAATACTTAATATCGTCGACGAGACGCAGAATATAAAGACCTTTACGCTGAAGCCGAGAAGCGGGATAGGTTTCCGCGCCGGGCAGTTCATGGACGTCACTATACCCGGCATGGGGGAGGCGCCTTTTACGCCTTCATCGAACCACAATATCAGCGATAAGTTAGACTTTACTATAATGCGCGCCGGGCGTGTCACGGGCCTTATCCATAACGCAAAGCGCGGCGATATCGTCGGCCTCCGCGGGCCTTACGGGCTGGGTTATCCGCTGGCCGATTTCAAGTCGAAAGAGGTCTTTATAGTGGGCGGCGGCGTGGGACTGGCCCCTCTAAGGGCGCTCCTGTACGCCCTGTTTAACGAGGTAAACGATTATAAACGGATAATACTGAAATACGGCGCGCGCACGTCGAAAGATATAGTCTACCGCCAGGAGATCGAGTCGTGGCGCAAGCACGGGGCGCACGTCGATGTCGAAATAAGCGTCGATGTGGGCGATGATGCCTGGAAGGGCAACGTTGGGCTCGTTACGACGGTATTAAAACCGGGCACAGTCGACGTGAATAATGCCGTCGCGATAGTCTGCGGCCCGCCGATAATGATGAAGTTCGTCACCTTCAAGCTTCTCGATATAGGGTTCAAGGATACCTCTATATATCTTTCGATGGAGAAGAATATGTCCTGCGGCGTAGGTAAATGCGGCCATTGCAGGGTCGGCCCGTATTACGCGTGCAAGGACGGCCCGGTATTTACGTACGATAAGTTGAAGAATTTGCCTAACATATGGGATTAAATACGAAATACTAATATCAAAATTTGAAACATACAAGTTTGGATAATTTGAATTTGAAAAATTGGCATTTGTTTCGAATTTAAAGGTTATTATGAGGAGCCTGCTGATAGACCTTGATGTGTGCTTTAATTGCCGCGAATGCGGGGCGATCTGCAGCTATATACAGCACCCTGCGAATAACGGCATAGTGAGCCTGCTTGAGTTTGCGCATTTCGCGATCCAGTGCAGAAGGTGTGAGGACTCGCCGTGCGTGGCGGCCTGCCCGTGGGAGGCGCTCGAATTCCAGCCGCAGAATATACTCAAACGCTACATGATGCGGTGCACCTCCTGCAAATCCTGCTCGAGGGCGTGCCCATTCGGCGTTATCTATCCGGAGACGATACCTTTTATCGTTGCGCGGTGCGATTATTGCCTGGGCCGGCTTAAAGAGGCGCAGTCGCCGGTTTGTCTTGAGATGTGCGCACGCGGGGGATTGCGTTTCGGCGAGTTCGAGGAGAAGAGGGAAGATAATATCTTTAAGGTGTCGGAATATCTGTTGGTGAAGACGAGTTATAAATGGGAAAGAGACGGCGAAGCGCTTCCGGTGAAGAAGCGTATCCCGGCCTCTTCCGATAAACCGGGGACCGCGCTATGAAGACATTGGGATACCTCTTCTGGTTCCTGATATTCCCCGGGTTTCTATTTTCCTCCGCGGCGGGCCTCGCCGCCGGCTGGGTGGACCGCTTCCTGACTGCAAGGGTCCAGTGGAGGAAAGGGCCGCCCTGGTACCAGAACTTTGTGGATGTCATAAAACTCCTCTTTTATAAAGAGACAGTGATCCCGGAGCAGGTTTCGCGCCCCATCTTTTTAGGCATGCCGCTCGTTGCGCTTGCCTCCGCTACGCTTGTCTCGAGCGCGATCCTTATAATCAATGCCGCTCCCGGCGAGGGCTTTCTCGGCGACCTTATAGTGATGGTATATCTTTTAATGATCCCGGCTATAAGCCTGATGCTCGGGGCCTTTAGTTCGGCCAATCCGCTTGCGTCGCTCGGCGCGTCGAGGGAGATGAAGCTCATGCTCTCTTACGAACTTCCCTTTATTATCGCCGTGCTCGTCCCGGTAATAAAGAGTGGTTACGCGATAAAATTGGGTGATATAATAATGGCTCAGTCGGCAAACGGGCATATAATAGGAAGCGCTTCCGGCGTTATCTCGTTTGTGGTGATGCTTTTGTGCGTGCAGGCGAAGCTCGGATACGCGCCATTCGACATTGCGGAGGCCGAAACCGAAATAATGGCGGGCGTCTATATCGAATATTCCGGCAAGGCGCTGGGGATCTTCAAGCTGGCAAAAGCCGTAATGTTATTTGCCCTGCCCGTGCTGATGATCATCTTGTATTTCGGCGGGATTGTCTTTAGCGCCGAAGGCTTGATTAAAAATATTATCCAGTATATCCTGATCCTGGCGGTGATCGTTGTGATAAAGAATACCAACCCGAGAGTGAGGGTGGACCAGGCGATGAAATTTTTCTGGGGGCCGGTGACGGTATTGGCTATAATCTCCGTCGCTCTGGCATATTTTAAGTATTGATATGGGACTGAAAGAGAAGATACTAACAAAATCGGTATACGTCTTCCACGTATCCAGCGGCAGCTGCAATAACTGCGATATAGAGCTGCTCGACTGTCTTACGCCCAGATATGATCTCGAACGGTTCGGGATAGTCTTAGTCGGCAGCGTAAAACATGCGGACGCGCTCCTCTGCACGGGCTCGACGAACAGGATGTGCGTTCCGAGGATAAAGAAACTCTACGACGATATGCCCAAGCCCGGTTTCGTCATCGCGTGGGGTGCGTGCGGCGCGTCGAGAGGGCTTTTTAAGGACAGCTATAATACCGGCTCCCCGCTGGATGAGATAATCCCGGTGGATGTCTATATCCCGGGTTGTCCGCCCAAGCCGGAAGCGATCATAGCGGGCATAAAGAAACTTTTGGATAAGGTAAACGGAAAATGAAACTGGACGACGTATTAAAAAATATCCAGGATAAGTTCGGATCTAAGATCCTGAAGATGGAAAAAAAGAACCCTGAAAGGGCTTATGTCGATATATATCCTAAAGATGTCATCGAACTTACGCGGTATCTTTTCACGGACCTGGGATTTAGGTTCAATATCGCCACGGCTGTCGACGATTTCGATGCGATAGAGATACTCTATCACTTCGCCAAGGATGATTCCGGGTTCGTCATTTCCGTAAGAGCGATTATAAGCGAGAAGGCGGATCCGCACATAGATACCATAACGGGCGTTACTAAATCCGCGTGGTGGATAGAGCGGGAGATACACGAACTTTTCGGAGTGTATTTCGACGGCAATTCGGATTTAAGGCCGCTCCTTTTGCCGGACGACTGGCCGAAAGGCGTCTATCCGCTCAGGAAGGATTTCGTCGTCCCAAAGAGAGACTCGCGGAAGTCATAATAGGCGTAAAACGCACAATGATTAACGCATAACGAGCAACGAGACCGTAGTTAGAGAGTAGTATATGAGTCACAAAGCACACATACCTATCGGGCCATACCATCCACTGCAGGAAGAGCCGGAGTTTTATAAGCTCGTCGTGGAAGGTGAAACGGTTGTCGATGTCGACGTCCGTATAGGCTGGAACCACCGGGGCATCGAGAAGCTGTCGGAGGCAAAGAGCTTCGACCAGTCGATATTCATAGTCGAGCGCATCTGCGGCATCTGTTCGTCGAGCCATCCCATAGCCTGCGTCCAGGCGGTCGAGGATATCGCGGATATAAAAGTGCCGGAGAGGGCGCTGTATATACGGACGATAATCCAGGAACTCGAGCGGCTCCATTCCCACATGCTCTGGGCCGGCCTGGCGGGGCACTTCCTGGGATATAATACGATATTTATGTGGGGCTGGAAATACAGGGAACCTGTTTGCGACATAATGGAGACCGTTACCGGCAACAGGCAGAATTACGCCATGATGAAGGTCGGCGGCGTCCGGCGCGACATAGAGAAAGAGCATATACCTTATATATTGACGCGTCTCGATGAATTCACGAGGCAGCTCGATATGCTGCGCGGGGCCATTCTCGACGATCCGGTCCTGCATGCCCGCTTAAAGGGTGTCGGGATACTGACCAAAGCCAGGGCCATCGAGTATGCCGCGCTTGGCCCTACGGCGAGAGCTTCGGGCGTGGATATAGACGTGAGGCGCGACCATCCTTACGCGGCGTATGACAGGGTGAAGTGGAACGTGATCACACAGCCCGAGGGGGATGTCTTCGCTAAGGTCGTCGTGAGAATACTGGAGATGTACGAGTCGGTCAGCATAATAAGGCAGTGCCTCGACAAGCTTCCCGCCGGGCCAATAGACGCGCGGCCGAAAGATATACCTCCGGGCGAAGGCATAGGCCAGGTCGAAGCGCCGAGGGGCGAATGTTTCCATTATGTAAAGTCGGACGGCACGAATTCTCCCGTACGGCATAAGGTGCGGGCGCCGACCTACATGAATTTCCCGACGTTCAGGGAGACCGTTATAGGCGGAACCGTCTCCGACGCGACGATAATCCTGGCGGCGATAGACCCGTGCTACTGCTGTACCGAGCGCATGCTTATCGTCGACCGCAAGGATAAAGAGCTGTTCGGCGTTCAGGAGCTGATAAGGTTATCGCAGGAAAAGACGCTTGAACTTAAGAAGCGGATGGGGTTCTAGTAAAGATGCCGCATAATCTTTTGATAAATTTGATCGTTGTGCCGATGCTGGCGGGAGCGGCATGTCTCTTTGTGCCGGACCGTGCCAGGATACTGGCAAAGGTTGTGTCTCTAAGCGTCTCTTTAGTCTCGCTTGCAGGAAGCCTGCTCGTATTTATAAAGCGGCCGGTTATGTTTAGCTCCTGCGGAGAATCTATCCTATTAGCCGATACCCTCTCCGGCTTTATAGCCCTTTTCGTATCGGTCTTCGCCCTTCTTGTAACGGTCTATTCCTTTACATTCATAAAAAAGTCTTTCGGCCGGTATTTCGGCTGCATCCTTATGACTCTGGGAGCGTCTTTAGGGACGGCGTACGCGGATAACATGATCGCGTTTCTCACGTTCTGGGGATTCCTCGCGGTATTGTTATATCTCCTGGTGAATATGCAGGGTACCGCCGCGGCTACGGCGTCGGCGAAGAAGGCCCTCATAATAATAGGCGGTACGGATGCCGCGATGATATTCGGTTTCGGCCTTATATGGTCGATAACAGGGACGTTTACCTTCAGTAAAGTTCACATCGCCCTTACGGGCGCCATCAGCTACTGCGCGTATCTTTCGCTCGCGATAGCGAGTTTTGCCAAGGCTGGCGCGATGCCTTTTCATTCCTGGCTGCCGGATGTTGCGGAGGACGGCCCGACGCCTGTTACGGCGTATCTGCCGGCGTCGCTCGATAAACTGCTCGGGATATATCTTCTGGCTAGAGCGTCCATGTCGTTATTTGCCATGAACGCAGTATCCAATTTTATACTCGCTTTCGTCGGATCCGTTACGATAGTGTTCGCGGTAATAATAGCCCTCGTCCAGCATGACCTGAAGAGGCTCCTGGGGTACCATGCGGTATCGCAGGTCGGGTATATGGTCCTCGGGATAGGGACGGGGAACCCGATAGGTATTGCCGGCGGGCTCTTCCACATGTTGAACCATGCTATATACAAATCGTGCCTCTTCCTGAGCAGTGGTTCGGTGGAGGAGAGGGCCGGGACTACGGATCTTTCGAAACTCGGCGGGCTTGGGAAATATATGCCCGTTACGTTTGCATGTTTTCTCGTTGCGTCGTTGTCGATATCCGGTATCCCGCCCTTTAACGGTTTCGTCTCGAAATGGATGGTCTATCAGGGCATAATAGAATCGGCCGGCGCGCGGAATCCTTTATGGGTAGTCTGGCTCACATGCGCCATGTTCGGCAGCGCGCTTACCGTGGCCAGTTTCATGAAATTGCTGCATGCGGTATTTATGGGAAGGCCGTCGAAAAATTTCGCCGCTATCAAAGAGTCCGGGGCAAATATCCTCTTTCCGATAGTGACGCTGGCCGCGCTATGCTGTATCTTCGGCATCTTTGCGTTCACGGTGCCCATAGCCTTATTTATAGCGCCCGCGGTCGGTAAGACCATTTCGTATTGGGGCGTCTGGAACCCTATGCTGGCTACGGTCCTTATAATTGCAGCCGTGATCCTGGGCGCGCTCGCTTACTATCTTATGAAGCCGGGTACGTTTCGGACGGTCTCGACTTTTATCGGCGGCGAGGATGCCGATAAACTCGAGCGGGTTTCCGGGGCGGAATTTTACGATACGGTCAAAGATATAAATATCTTAAAAAAAATGTACCGGGCCGAGGAATCGAAGACTTTTGATATTTACACGCTCGGCAGGCGCTCCGTATATTTCTTTACCGGTAAACTTCAGTACCTTCATAATGGCGTCCTGCCGACGTATCTTGTGTGGTGCCTGATCGGCATGGCGGCGATGTTTTTGGCGCTATTGGTGAGGTAGCGGGTTAGCGGGTAGTGAGAGCGACAGGAATCTTTCCCGGCAAGATTCCTGGGGTACCACATGATCTTGCCGGGAAAGGGCAAATGGGGAAGAGTAGATAGTGGATAGAAGAAGATGATAGAGATAGATCTCTTATTGATATTCATGATCATTGCCGCGCTCGTTGCGGTACAGGTGAAGGACCTGCTTTCGGCCGTGATCGCGGTCGGGGCCGTCGGTATAGGGCTGTCGCTGGGCTTTCTGGTATTGAAGGCCCCGGACCTGGCGATAATGCAGCTCGTTGTCGAGATCCTGAGCCTCATAATACTTATACGCGCCACTATGCGCAAGGACCTGCCCTTCAGCATGTCGGGGAGGTGGATATCCAACACATCCGCCACCATAGCATTCCTGGCGCTCTTCTTTGTATTTGCCGCCAGGGCGCTAAAAGATGTGCCCGGTTTTGGTAACGCCGCGATGCGGATTTCGGGGCTTTATCTGACGGAGGCCCAGTCTCTCGGCGTGAATAATATAGTATCCGCCATAACGTTGAATTTCCGCGCCCTCGATACCCTTGGGGAAGCGACGGTACTCTTTGCCGCCATAGTGGGAGTCCTGGCCGTAGCGCGCAAGATAGGGTATAAGAAGGAGAATTAAGGAATGATCGGACGTCAGGAGAAGGGGATGAGCCTCATAGTCAAGACCGTAACGAAGTTGACGGCCGGCTTTGTCCTGCTCTACGGCATATATGTGGCGCTCAACGGCCATCGCGCCCCCGGCGGCGGTTTTGCGGGAGGGGTCATAGCGGCGCTCGCTTTTATCCTTATCATGCTTGCTTTCGGTAAGGAGGTAGCGCTGAGGAGGCTGCGGAGCCAGACGTTGCGTGTCCTTATCGGCATAGGCGCGCTCGCCTTTTTGGTTATCGTTATAGCGGATTTTTCCACGCGCGCCGTTTTTAACAACGAAATAATGATACCGATATGCGAAATGGCCGTAGTGGGGCTGGGGCTCTTCGCAATATTTACAGCGCTTGTCCTTTTGAGCAAAACGGACAAGGACGCGGAGTAGGGATTATGATCGAATACGTCTTGTGCCTTATATTATTTTCGATAGGCCTGTACTGTGTGGTCAGGAAGAGAAACCTGATAAAGATAATAATAGGTATAGGCATTATGGAATACGCGGCGAACCTTTTCTTCGTGCTTGCGGGATACCGCAAAGCGGGGCGTTCTCCGATATTTGCCGATAACCAGGCGGTCGGAAACATGGTAGACCCGTTTCCTCAGGCGATAGTCCTTACCGCTATAGTCATAGGGCTGGCGCTGACGCTTCTTCTGGTGGCCGTTGCCATAAAGATTTATGAAAAATACGGCACGTTCGATATAACGAAGATAAATAAACTCAGAGGCTGATGATGCAGTTGATACTCTATCTTATAGTAGTTCCGCTCGCGGCGGCTTTCCTTATCCCGGCTATCGGGAAACGGGTCAAGGGATCCCCGGCGGTAGCGGCTATTTGCGGAGCATTCTTTACAGCCGTCTTCTCTTATATAATAGCGGGCTCCGTCGTTACGCAAAAGATACTGGTGTGCAAAATGGGGACCTGGCCGCCGCCTGCAGGGATCAGCCTGGTCGTCGATTCTCTTTCTGCCTTTATACTTGTCACGGTGGATACGGTGGCGTTTCTCGCGGCGCTCTATAGCGGCCATTACATAAAAAAATATACCGATGACTGGAAATTCTACGCCCTATTCTCGATAATGCTCGCCGGCATAAACGGCGTTCTGGTTTCGAGCGACATGTTCAACCTGTACGTCTTCCTTGAGATAGCGGCGATCGCCGGTTATTTTCTCGTTGCCTTCAGTGTGGAAGCGGCGGCTCTTGAAGCGGCGTTTAAATATGCCGTGATGGGCGCGATAGCATCCGTCTTCATATTCCTGGGGATAGGCTTCCTCTACAGTTATGCATCGACGCTCAATATGGCGGGCCTCGCATCATTTATCGCGGCCAATAACCGTCCGGGGCTTCTGGTATTTGTAAGCGTCCTGTTCCTCGCGGGATTCGGCCTGAAGGCTGCGCTCGTTCCGTTTCATGCGTGGCTGCCTTATGCGCATTCGCAGGCGCCTGCGCCCATATCGGCGATGCTATCCGGTGTCTCGATAAAGGTGCTGGGCATCTATGCGCTCGCGAGGATATTCTTTAACGTCTTCGGCCTGACCCCCGCCGTCTCATGGATACTCATAACGCTGGCGGTTCTCTCTATGATCGCGGGCGGCATCCTGGCATTCGGCCAGACCGACATAAAACGCCTCTTCGCGTATTCGAGCATAAGCCAGATAGGTTATATAGCCCTTGGCCTCGGCATAGGCACCCCTCTTGCGATATTGGGCGCAATATTCCATCTATTCAACCACAGTATATCCAAATCGCTTCTCTTCCTGAATTCAGGTTCGATCGAAGAGATAACCGGCACAAGGGCGCTCGGCCGGATGTCGGGCGTCATTTACAGGGAGCCGGTCACCGGATATACGAATCTCGTGGCCGCGCTTTCGATATGCGGCATGCCGCCGTTAGCCGGTTTCTGGTCGAAGGTCATAATAATATTCGCGTGCATGCAGGCCGGGCACACCATGCTTGCTTTTGCCGCGGCGGGTGTAAGCGTGCTTACGTTGGCGTACTATTTTAAGGCGCTTTCACCGGCGCTATTCGGTAAAAGTGACGGTTCCTCCGCAAGGGTGCGGGTGGAGTGGCAGGCGGCGCTGCCGATGGTGATCCTGGCTATCCTGGCGCTTGCAGGTGCGCTGCTGATCATTCCGTCAACCGCAAATACGCCCAATCTATTGTTGAGCGGCGCAGTCTCGGTCCTGACAGGCGGCAGGAATTATGCCATAGCGGTTATGGGGGCTATTTAGATGTTATATAAAATAATTTTATTCTTAGTCTGGTTCGTTGTGTGGCTTTTTCTATCATGGCCTCCGACAGTATTATATGCGGTCACCGGGATATTCGTCGCGCTATTCGTTTCTATTGTCACGATAGATACTTTTAATTCGCTGCATGCGGAGAAGGGAGTTGCTCCGGGCGCTCCGGGCTTCTCAGGTCTTTTCGTCAGGGTATTCTGGTTCGCCTGTTATGTCGCGGTATTTTTATGGAAGTGCCTGCTGGCAAATCTGGACGTAGCCTGGCGGGTCCTGCATCCGGACCTGCCTATAAGGCCCGGTACCTTAAGGCTGCGTACAAAATTGAAATCGGATATGGGCCTGACATTCCTGGCGAATTCGATAACGCTGACGCCCGGGACGACAACGATCGATATAGATAAGACAAACGGGTGTATCTATGTCCATGTCCTGGCGCTTAAAGAGGGCCGGGAGGATCCGGCCAAAATGCAATTTGTGGTCGACAGGTTCGAGCGTATATTGGAAAGGATATTCGGGTAAGGGCCTATGAGAAGGATCAAATGGCTGGGCGGTGCGATTGCGATAGCCATCCTGGCGGGGATGATAGTATTCCTGCCTGTGCCGTCCATGCTTAGATGGCAATCCGGTTTCCTCAGCCGGGCATTTTTATGCCTGCTGATTTCGGCTGTGCTCTGCCTCTTCCGGATATTCAGAGGGCCGAGCGCGCCGGACAGGGCGGTCGCCGTCGATATGCTCGGTATACTCATAGTCGGTTTTTGTGCCGTGCTTAGCATGCCGACGGGCAGGGACTGGTATATCGATATCGGCATCGCATGGGCTCTGCAGAGCTTTATCGGGATAATGGCTTTATCGAAATATCTCGATGGGAAGGACTTCGATGAATGAGACCATAGGCGGCGCGCTCGTCATAGCAGGAATAGTATTCGACTTTCTCGGCTGCCTCGGCCTTGTGAGGTTCCCGGATGTATATACTCGCCTCCAGGCGTCGGCGAAGTGTGTGACGCTGGGAACGTGCGGCATACTTTTCGGTTTGTTCCTGGTGAAAGGTTTTTCGGCGACCGGCATAAAGGCGCTCCTGTGCCTCGTATTTATCATATTGACCGCGCCGGTATCCGCCCATGCGCTTGCGCGGGGCGCTTACAGGTCGGGCGTTAAGCCGTGGGAGAAGACGGTGATCGACCAGTACGGCGAAAACTCTCTTAAGTAACGTCACATAACCAAGAGGAGAATCTCTTTATGGAGATCAGCGAGATAAAACTCAAGGCTATCGAGATGGCAGATAAGGTTTTTGAAATACTGGACCTGATAGAAGACGGGTTCATGAAGAATAAGATGGAGTTCCTGACCGTGGCTATGCAGGAAGAGGGCGAGATCAACAAAGCGGAGAAGATGGTGACCGAAAATATAGCGGTACTCTCCAGGTCCGGCGCCGACAAAAAAACACTCTCATCCCTGGCGCAGACTGCTGAAATGCTCGAGCGCATGGGGGACGAGGCGACCGGGCTCATAGAAAGGATCGAGGTCAAGGTGAACGAGAAACTGCGCTTCAGCGAAGAAGCGGTCAGGGAGTTCGGCGAAACCTACCGCCTGATGAAGGATTCCGTGCAGATGCTAAGAGAATTTTTGCGCACGGATGCCCCTGCGCTTAAGAAAAAGATCATAGATAACGGTTTCCGGGTGAAGGAGCTTGTCGAGAACCATAGGAAAGCGCATGCCGACAGGCTCGTCCAGGGCCAGTGCACTCCGATGAGCGCCAATATGTATTTCGATATGCTCGACTTCACCGGCAATCTCGCGCGCCATTCATCTAATATAGTCAAGTTAGGATGAAAATATGAGATTACCCAAGATAAGGGAATTGATGGAAGCGATAACGGCTCTGGTAAAAGGGCCGTATACCACGCGCTTCCCGTTCGCGCCGCATGAACCGGCAAAGAGGTTCCGCGGCAAGCCGGAGTATTCGGATGCGGGCTGTATCGCGTGTGCTGCGTGCGCGCTCGTCTGCCCGGCGAGGGCGATAGAGGTTAAGGACGTCGCGGCGAAGGGGAGAGCTACGAGGAAGATGGTGCTCCATCTCGACGAGTGCCATTACTGCGGCCAGTGCAGTGCCCTGTGCACGACGCGCGATGATGATCCGCCCGGCATCCGGCATACGGCAAAATTCGACCTGGCGGGATTCGACAGGCGCGAAATGGTTTCGACGACGGAGGAGAAAGAGCTTGCGTTGTGCGAAGCGTGCGGCGATGTCATTACCGCCAAGGCGCATCTCGACTGGCTCGCCAGGCGGCTCGGCCCGCTCGCATTCTCCAACCCGACACTCTTTTTATCCTCGCTTAAAGATATGGGTTTTGCCGAAAACATCGCGTTTACCGCGCGCGACTATGCGCTGCGCAGCGACCGGATAAAGGTGTTGTGCGCGAAGTGCAGGCGAAAGGCAACGCTTGAAAAATATTAGCGGCTCTCCCGCGCAGGATCTGAAATCCGCTATCCGGGATAAGCTCAAGGGCAAGATCGCGATAGCGGGAATAGGGAACATCATCCGCGGCGACGACGGCCTGGGCCCGAAATTTATCGAGGTCATGAGGTCGAAATCGACCATGTCCGGGCTCTTCGATTGCGGCACGGCGCCGGAAAATTATATTATCCCGATACTCTCTACGTCCTGCGATACGGTGGTGCTCGTGGATGCCGCGGACATGGGTATCGAGGCCGGCGGTATACGGATATTCGATCTCGAGGAGATCTCGAACGTCAGTTTCTCGACGCATAACCCGTCCCCGAGGTTATTTACGGATCTTCTTAAAACAGGCAAAGATGACCTTTATATATTCGTAGTTTCCATACAACCGAAGACGACCGTCCTCGGCGCGCCCATAAGCGAAGAGGTTCTCCGTGGCATCAATATCCTGGCGGATCTTTTTTTGGAAGCTCTTAATGGCTGACACCATCATCGATAATATCGCGTCCTGCCCTGCGCCCGCCGAGCTATTCGGCGCGATCGTAAATTCTCCTTATCCATTCTTTCTGGATAGCTCTCTTTATGACAAAAGACTCGGCCGCCGCTCTTTTTTAGGATGCGAACCGTTCCTTCTCTTTAAGAGCAAGGGCGATTCTATTCACCTGGAATGGGAGGACGGAAAAAAGGAGTCTTTTAAGCGCAATCCTTTCGCGGCCCTGAGGGATATTTTTAAAAGATATGCCCGCGGCGGCAGCGCTAAAGAGCTGCCGTTTACGTCGGGCGGGGTCGGTTACTTTTCTTATGATATGAAAGATTTTGTGGAGGCGCTTCCCGATCGAGCCTCCGACGACCTCGGGCTGCCGGATTGCGCCATGGGATTTTACGACACGGTCGTCATATATGACCATCTTAAGAATACGGCGCATATAGCGAGCTCCGGCCTTCCCTATGGCGGGGCCAGGGCTCACCGCAGGCGCGCCGGCCGTATGGAAGGATTGAAAGACAGGATAAGGGATGGCATAAGGACCGCAAAAGAGGATCGTGGGGGAGGCTTAAACCTATACTGCGATCGATCTGCGGTTTGCGCAAGGGCAGATCTGCCGAAGTCTAACATCTCAAAATCCGGCTATATCGAGGCGGTTAAAAAGGCAAAGGAATATATAAAGAAGGGCGATATATACCAGGTAAATCTTTCCCAGCGGTTCGAAAGCGATATCTTCATCGAACCGTCGGACCTCTATCTGAAATTAAGGGCTGTCAGTCCCGCGCCGTTTGCCGCTTATCTCGGATTTGGCGATTTTGCGGTGCTGAGTTCGTCACCGGAGAGGTTCCTGCTTAAAAAGGGGCGGTATATCGAGACCAGGCCGATAAAAGGGACAAGGCCCCGCGGCCGGACCGCTAAAAGTGATCTTGCGCTGGAGGGTGAGTTGAAACATAGCGTCAAGGATAACGCCGAACATGTAATGATAGTCGATCTTGAGCGGAATGACCTGGGGCGGATATGCGATTATGGGAGCGTGAAATTGCGTGAGCCGCCTGTTGTAGAAAAATACACGAACGTCTCCCATCTCGTGTCCACCGTCTCCGGTAAACTTAAAAAAGACGTGGATGCGATAGATTGTCTCCTGGCGGCTTTCCCGGGCGGTTCTATAACAGGTGCGCCGAAGGTAAGGTCTATGGAGATAATAGAAGAGCTCGAACCGGTCAAGCGCTCGGTCTACACGGGCGCCGCCGGGTACATATCTTTCGACGGTAATATGGATACATCGGTCGTCATAAGGACGCTCGTGGTAAAAGGGCGGCGGGCCTATTTTTCGGTCGGCGGCGGGATAGTCGCGGATTCGGATCCTGAGTTGGAATACCAGGAAACGCTGGATAAGGCGGCGGGCATTATGGAGGCTCTCGGGGAGATATGAAAGTCTGGATAAACGGCAGGTGCTTATGCCCTGCGGACGCTAAGATCGCGGTATACGACAGAGGTTTTCTCTACGGAGACGGCCTCTTCGAAACGATGCGGAGCTTTAACGGGAAGGTCTTCAAACTCGATGAGCATCTTTCGCGGCTATGGCGATCAGCCAGGGTTTTAAGGATAAAGGTACCGTATCCGAAGAAGAGGCTTAAGGCAGCCGTCTGCAGGACCCTGGATGCGGCAGGTCTTAAAGACGCGTATATACGCCTTATGGTGACAAGGGGCGGGGGCATATTTACATTTCGCCCCGGCTCTTTACGCGCCGCGCCCAGCGTAGTTATAATTGTAAAAAAATTCGGGCCTTATCCGGCCCGGCTCTATTCATCCGGTATCAGCGCGAAGATTTCGGGAATAAAGCAGGATGAATCCTCTCCGCTCGCGGGCATAAAGAGCCTCAATTTCCTAAAGTATATACTCGCAAGGATCGATGCCAGGGAAAGCGGATTCGACGACGCGATACTTCTGAATACCAAGGGTAACGTCGCAGAAGCGGCTACAAGTAATATATTCCTGGTCAGGCGCGGCAGGCTTATTACGCCTTCTTTGATGAGCGGAGCGCTGCCGGGGATAACGAGAGATGCCGTTATACGTATGGCGAAGAAGATGAGGATATCCGTCAAAGAGAGGGTGGTCTTCCGCAGGGAGCTATTTTCCGCCGACGAGATATTCTTTACCGGCTCTCTTGCCGGGATCCTGCCTGTCGCGAAGATAGGCGGGCATCCGGTCGGAAGAGGGAGGCCGGGTGAAGTTACGAGACTCCTTTACGAAAAGTGGGAAGAGGCCGCTTTATCGAAGTCGAATATTCGCAAAAAAATAAAGTAGCCCGTCCCCATTTTTTTCATGTATAATTAATTATGAACTCGAAACGGTACGGAATCGTATACGAAGACGATTACCTGATAGTGGTCGATAAAGCGCCGGGGGTTTTGGTCATTCCCACCCCAAAGAAAGAGACTAATACGCTGACAGACCTGCTGAATAACGAGTTGGACAGCCGCGGCGTGGAGGTAAATGCTTATCCGTGCCACAGGATCGACCGCGAAACTTCCGGGCTCATCGTATACTCGAAAGGTAAGAAGGCCCAGCAGCTTCTGATGGACGAGTTCAAGAACCGGCGGGTCAGCAAGCGCTATATAGCGGTAGTCCAGGGGACGGTCAGGCAGGATTCCGGCACGATAGATAGCGATATATTCAGCAGGAACAAAAACCGGTACGAAAAAGCCGTTACAAGATACCGGGTCCTTAAGCGCGCGGGGAGTTTGAGCGTACTGGAGGCGGAACCGGTTACGGGCAGGACGAACCAGATACGTATTCACCTTAAAAAGATCGGCCATCCTATCGTCGGAGAGAGCGTCTATGCCTTCAGGAAGGATTTCAAGGTGAGATTCAAGAGGGTCGCTTTGCATGCCGCGGCCATAGAATTCAAACATCCCGTTACGGGGCGGGCGATGAAGTTCACATCGCCTTTGCCGGGGGATATAGAAGAGCTTATTAACAGAAAGGAATAACGATGGCGAAAGGCCCTACGCATTTGACGCCGGAAGGTTATGAGAAATTAAGGAAGGAGCTTGAGCGTCTGAAGACGGTTAAGCGCCGGGAACTTTCTAAAGCCATAGGCGAGGCCAGGGCGCACGGCGACATAAGCGAAAACGCCGAATATGATTCCGCTAAAGAAGCCCAGGGCCTGAACGAAAAGAAGATAGCGGAGCTCGAGGCAAAGCTGGTCACCGCGCGGATACTGGATAGCTCGGAGATGTCGACGGACGAGGTCCTGATAGGCGCGACCGTTAAGCTCAAAGACATGGATAGCGGCGAAGAGTTTGCGTATTCCATAGTTGCGGAAGAGGAAGCCGACTTTGCGCAGAATAAGATTTCCATACAATCTCCTGTAGGGGAGGGGCTCATGAACCACAAGAAAGGCGATGTGGTCGAGATACAGGTGCCGCGCGGCATACTGCGGTATAAAATTTTGGGTATTTCAAGATAGGAAGTGCCTATGCAAAACCTGGAGAGGCGGTTCGATATTACCCGGCGCTCGATGCGCAGGATAATCAGGTCCTTCCACTCGGATATGGATAAGGGTTTGTCCGGCGGGCGGAGTTCGCTTAAGATGATACCGACGTATGTTGAGATGCCGACGGGCAGGGAACGCGGCCGGTACATAGCGCTTGACCTGGGCGGGACGAACTTCAGGGTGCTCGAACTCTTGCTGAAAGGCGGCCGTAAAGCCGGCCGTCCCCGGATCATGAAGTTTGCGCTTGAGCGGAGGCACATAAAAGGCGATGCCGGGATATTCTTCGGTTTTATAGCGGAGAGCGTGAAGAAATTCCTGAAGAGATATCGCCTCCCGGCCGGCAAGGTGCTTTATTTAGGATTTACTTTTTCATTTCCCATCCGGCAGACCGGTATCGCAAGCGGCCTTTTGATGTGCTGGACGAAAGACTTTGCCGTCAAGGGGGTGGTGGATAGAGACGTTGTAGGGTTGATGAACGCGGCCTTCGCCGGGCGCGGGGTCAGGAACATAAATATCTCCGCCCTGGTGAATGATACTGTGGGAACGCTCGCGGCCAAGAGCTATGAGGATCCGGCATGCGATATAGGGGTTATAATAGGGACGGGAACGAATGCCTGCTATCCCGAGAAACTCTCTGCCATAAAAAAATGGCGCGGGTCCGGGACGCAGAGCGGGCGCATGATAATAAATATCGAATGGGGTAATTTCAATAAGCTTGCGATGACTTCTTACGACAGGCGGCTGGATGCAGAATCCGATAATCCGGGCCGGCAGATATTGGAGAAGATGGTCTCCGGGATGTATCTCGGCCGCATCGCGAGGCTCGTTCTTAAAGAGATGGGTATAGGGCTTGCCCGGTTTGAAACCGAACATATATCCCTTGTCGAGGCGGATACCACAAGCGGCCTTAAGCGGACGGCGGTTCTTTTATCCGGCCTTGGCCTGCCGGGATCTTCGATCGAAGAGAGGCGCGCAGTCAGAAGGGTATGCGCGATGGTATCCCGCCGCGCCGCGCGCATAAGCGCATCCTGTATAGCGGCCATACTCATCAGGCTGGACCCGCGCATATCAAGGGCGCATACCGTGGCCATAGACGGTTCCGTATTCGAAAAACATCCGACGTTCGCAAAAGAGATGAGAACGGCCCTTAAAGATATATTCGCCGGCAAGGCATACCGCATAAAGTTGGCCCTTGCCAAAGACGGCTCGGGCAAAGGCGCGGCAATAATAGCGGCCGTAGCGGCCAATAGATGATTTCGAGATGGCGTTTTGGGATATTCCTCGTCATAGCGTTATTTATCTTCCTTCTTATAGTAAGATGGCAGGACCAGCCCCTATTCCTCGATAGTTATTACCATGCCGCATGCATGGCCGGCTTTAAGGATGCCGGCGGCATCGTTTTGCATGATTTTTGGGAATATGCGCCTGCGGGCCGCCCACATCTATATCCACCCGTCTTCCATATCATCCTTTTAGGGCTTAGCAAGCTGGGCCTGCCGGCGTTATTTATCTTAAGACTCGTGTCGGCCGCTGCATATCCGATATTTCTGTTCGTCATTTCGTGGGTTGTAGCAAGGCTCTATGACGATAAACGCGCCTTCTTTACGGTACTGGCGGCCTCTATGCCGTACACATTCTTTCTCAATGCGATGATCGCTATACCGTCGACATTGGCACTTATGCTGTTTATACTGCTGTTTTATGCGCTAGAGACGCGGAAGGTCCTGTGCGGCGCGCTTTTATTAGGATTGGCGTTCTATACTCATGCGGCTATCCCATGGATAGCGATCGCGACGCTAGTCTTTTATGCTCTTTTAAGGAGGGCATACCTTAAGCATGTATTTTCCATAGCATTGGGCGGGCTTATACTGGCGGGCCCATGGTTATTTTACGTCTCCGGCAAACGGGACTACCTCGTCGCGGTCAGCAGCTATATAAACGGTTACTTCGAAGCGAACATCCTATTCTATCTCTTTGCCGCCGCCGGTATAATCATGGTTTTTCGGCATAAGGGGCGCAGTCTCTTCTACCTGGCGATGGCCGCCGGGATGATTCCTATGGTAAAGGATTACAGTTTTCGTTTCTTGTGCGCCGAGGGCCTGTTGCCGATAATATTTTTAGCCGGGATCGGTCTGGATGAAATATATTCCAGGCTCTGCGCGTTCATGATAGGGCGGCGGGCCAAAGAGATCGTTTACTCCGTTCTCCTGCCCTGGCTCATCTTCTTTCTTGTAGTATTCTGGCCGAAATCCTCCGTCGATAGATTTACGAATTACGACGGGCGGAAAGGAACCGCTCTCGAACTATCGATCTATTTCAGGAAAGGCATGGAAGAGCTCTTCGATATCATCAACGCAAATAGCCGCCGCGACGATATCGTCTTCTGCAACTATAGTCATGTCGGAGGCATCTTCTATGTATTTACCGGCCGGGCGAGCTCCGTCGGTATGCTTAATGAGGTAAAACCCATATATAATTCCGATCCAGCGATTCCCGCGGCGCTTGTAATATGGATCAAGAACCCGGAAGGCCTGTTTGAGCCGCAGTTGAGCGCGCTTATTGACAGGCTGGGGCTCATAAAGATAAAGGAAACAGAATTTGCCTATATATACCGGAATCCGGTTATTATGGCGCATAAGCAGATAGCCCGGCCGGTCATTCCCGCTTCATGGGCGCTATTGATACTCTTTATATGGGTAAGCGCAGTTTTTGTTTGCATAACAAGGCCCAATCGAATATAATTACCTTATAGCCTATGACAAAGCAGAAGACCACAAAGCCCCGGGATAGTAAGGAAGATATAAGAGGCTTGGTTCTCCAGGAGTTAAAGGAGAACCCCTACCGTAAATTCAACATCGCCTTTTCTCTTATGACCGTCATACCGTTCCTCACATTCTTCTATATCCTCGTAAGCACATCTTCGCTGGATGTTCTCGCGGGCCAGGCGGGCGGGATACTATTTGTCTGCCTTGTAATGGCCATCTGCGGTTTCAGCGTGGGTTACATAGTGATCAGTAATATACTGAAGCGTCTCTTCCTATATGCCGCCAAATTGAAGCATAGCGACCAGCTTAAATCGACGATGGTTGCGTCGGTTTCCCATGAGCTAAAAAACCCGCTCACCATCATAAAGATTAATCTCGATACCCTGGCGGATGGGTTGATCGGCAGTGTAACCATGGCCCAGCGTGAGGTGATCGAGCTCTGCCTTAAAGTGACCGACAGGATGACGCACCTCATAACCGACCTCCTCGATATCCATAAGATAGAGGCGGGCATGATCGACATGAAGAGGGAGCAGTGCGATCTGGCAAAATTACTCAAATCCCAGGCGAGCGAATTCGGGCCGGTCGTCGGAAAAAAAGGCATAAAGCTGGTTACGGAGTTCCTCGATATGGATCTGATGGTATGGGCCGACGGCAGGAAGCTTACGCAGGTTATAAACAACCTCCTGAGCAATGCCGTAAAACATACGCCCGATGGGCAGTCGGTAACGATAACGGCGTATCCTATAGAGCGTTTTATACGGTTTGAAGTTGCGGATAACGGCCCGGGTATCCCACCCGATAAGCTCGAAAAGATATTTGATAAGTTCGAAATACTCGACTCCTCCAGGGATGGCACCGGCCTCGGGCTCTCCATAGCAAAAGATATCGTGGAACTTCACAGGGGAAGGATATGGGTCGAGAGCCTCCCCGGCAAAGGCAGTACATTCGTAGTTGTCCTGCCCCGTGATCTCAGGCGCACGACCAGGTGATGCCCGCTAAAAAAATACAGATACTGAATTTCGATAATAGCGTTGCCAAACAGAAAACCCTCCTGTCAAGATACAGACCCGCCCTTATCGATATGACCGGACCGTCCTCCGACGCGAGATTCTGGATCAGCCGCAGGGCGAAAGCGCTGGTCGAAAAAGAGATCCAGCGTCTGGATAAAAGGGCTGTCACGTTCCTGGGGTCGGGGGATTTCCATCACATAAGCTCATTATTGATAAACCGGTTCGAGGAGCCGGTAACTGTGATCAGTTTCGATTTTCATCCCGATTGGGACATTATCTTCCCGTCCCTTACTTGCGGCTCATGGATAACCCATATCCTGAGGAAGAATAATATCCCCAAGGTAATTTTGCTGGGTACCGCCGGCGGCGACATTTCGACTTTCTATATCCAGACAGGCAATCTCGATTCCCTTGAAAATGACCGCGTGGAGGTATATCCCTACGCGCATCCACCGACGAGGGTCTTTGCCAAAAGGATACCTTCCAATATCTCTATCAGGCCGGAGAGAGGGATGGTCTCCGGAAGGATACATTGGTCAGGGCTTAAAGATATGGACCTGGACAGCTTTATGCGCAACCTCGTCAGCCGCATACCTACCGAGAAGGTCTACGTCTCCATCGACAAAGACTGCCTGAGAAAAGAGTACGCGTTGACGAATTGGGAAGAGGGCAAACTCTCGCTCGAAGAACTCATATCGATGCTTAAGGCGATCAAAGAGAATAGGGATATAGCAGGCCTCGACATCACGGGTGATTATTCCGATATTAGTATAAATAAGCCGTTTAAAAATCTCATCTCCTTGTGGGACCATCCCCGGTCCATCGCAGCTATGGAGATGGGCGAGGAGGCCATAACGGCCGTGAACGAGGATACCAATCTTAAGATATTGGCGGCATTGGAAGGAGCTGCGTAACGTTGAATATCGTCCTGATAGGTACGTTAGCAAGCATCGCCGCCGGCTCGGCCACAATACTGGGGGCGTTCCCGGTCTTCTTCATACGAAAAGTTTCCGATAAGCTCCTGGATACACTGATGGGATTTGCCGCCGGAGTTATGCTGTCCGTGACATTCTTCGGCCTGATTACCCCGGCAATCAAAACGGGTGGTATATGGAAGACTTCATTCGGGATATTGCTGGGCGCGCTCTTTCTTATAATAATGGAGAAGGCTATCCCGCATGTCCACAGAGTGACAGGAATGAAAGGGCCGCATGTCCATCTGGGCAAACTCTGGCTCTTTATACTGGCGATAACGATCCATAATTTTCCGGAAGGGTTGACCGTAGGCGTCGGATTTGCCGGCGGTAATTACAATACAGGGTTTGTCCTTGCCGTCGGCATAGGTATCCAGAATATAGTGGAAGGGCTGGCCGTAGCGGTCTCGTTCTTCAGGGCTACGAATAAGCTGATGAAAGCCTTCCTGGTTGCGTCTTTCACCTGTGTCGTAGAGCCGGTAGGCGGATTCCTGGGTATTTCCATACTTTCCATCGCAAAACCCCTGATACCATATGGCATGGCGTTTGCCGCGGGCGCGATGCTCTTTGTCACCGTCGAAGAGCTTATACCCGAGACGCATTCCCGCGGCAATGTGCGGGAATCTACTATCGGTATAATACTCGGGGCTGTGGTAATGATGCTTCTCGAAAACCTCTTTGTGTAGTGGTATAATAAGGTATAGATGGATAATACTATCATTGCGTCCCTTATTGGCGTAGCAGGCACGATCATTGCTGCTATAATAGCTGTTGTTGTCAGACGGCGAAAAAAGCCAAACCTCCAGCTGGTCGACGCAGTTGTTTTAGTACCCTCCAAAATCGCTCAAACTTCCGCCAAGCCGGATCGTCTTGAATACCATACCATAGAACCCAAGTTACATTTTCCATATAGGACCGATGCTTTGGGAAAAGGGCACTTTTTCCCGATAGTAGATTTGAAGTTTGTTAACTCGGGCGACGGCGTGGCATTCCTCAAACGCATGCAGGTCGATGTATCCGGGATGACTGTGGATCCAACGCCGATCCTTGAGTTCGGTATCGAATCGGATGTGGATGGGAATTTAGTGATTAAGGTTAAAAATTGCGGTTGGGGGCCGGCTCTATCCGTGAAGCTGAATAACCTGCAGCATGAAGGGCTGAGAAAGCATCTGTCTTTGAATGGACGTGAATACCTCTGGGAAGGGGAGATACCGCCCGAAGGGACCATCGCTATCAAATTTCCTTGTTCATCTATCATGGGAGATAGCGAGGCAGAGGTGCGGGAGCCCGGCGGTTATATCGTTTACAGGGATTTGCTGAATAATGAATATGGCCGGACTATCCGATATGAATCTTATATATTTGAGGAATATCGCGTAAAAATAAAGGACCGCAGGTTCAGGATAGAACGTCATGATTATGCAAACGCGAAAAAGGTTTCCTGCAGACACACCGTGATGCTTCCCGCCGCGCCGAAGCAATACAGTAAGACCTACAATATATCGATGGAGGTAGGAGCGAACGAAACGGAGCGTTTCCAGGTGATTCTTGCGGCGGAGAAGTCGGCAACGTTTACGGTATCTTTTATAATTCATTACAACGATAACCGGGCGGTCCAAACCACGCCGCTGAAGCTGCGGGTCTGGAATCCCAACAGTCTATGGTATTACAATTATTTGAAAGAGCCGGCGCTGGGTAAGGATACGCTCGAAAAGCTTTGCCTGGACGGTTCGGAGATAATACCGGATGAAAATAATAAGGATGAAAAGAATGACTTCGAAAATTCGGAATCGGCAGCCTGGGCGTTCAATGACATAGCATGGGTACTGATAGATCAGGAGATAAACGTGGCTGAAGGATTAAGGCTTGCGGATAAAGCCCTGGTCATGAAGGCTGACGAACCGTTTATTCTCGATACGATCGGATGGGGATATTACAGGATGCGGCATTATAACAAAGCCATGGATTTTTTTGAAAGGGCTATCCGGAAAGCCCCTGAAGATAAGTTGATTAAGGAGCACTTCAAGATCGTATCTTCCATAATTAAGAAATAGCATAAAACGTAAAAGGGGAAAAGAATGAGTACGCGGAGCGCAAACGCCGAGAATCCCTTACTGGATAAACTTCAAGATGCCCTGAATTCTATGTTTATAAGAGGCCGGGTGAATCGCTTTGAGCCGTCCATCGTGACACAGGTCGAAACATTCTTGCGGCCTAAAGTGGGAGAGACTGCAAAAGATGTGGCAAATATCCTATCCAATACAGAATGGTACATAGCTTCCCGCCCGGATCAAATCGATTGCAATTTTGCGCTGGCGCTGGAGTATCAAGAGGGAGTTTTTTTTGGGACCAAAGGCGAGGTGTGGTTCCCGCTGCACGTGGCTGCCAATGAACAGCGGCATTTATTTGCCCTGCTTATAGCGGCCTGTGACAAGAAACAGATACCAAGGGAGATCACCGCTGCTCTTATAATTCACGCATGCGATGAGTTTGCGTTACCGGGCGAAAAGGAAGGATGGAAATGCTATTATACCGGCTGGGCCCTGGAAAGGTTCGCGCAGTACGACAAAGCCGCAGAATTTTATGAGCGTGCCTTATGCATGAATCCTCGGAATACGGATGCTTTTATATACAAGGCATGTTGTCTCGGTTTTATTTGTCGACACGCGGAAGCAGTAAAAATTTGCGAGAAAGTACTTAATAGCGGCGGGAAAAGTTTGCGGGCTTATTTCTACAAAGGCTTTTCTTTGTCCCGGCTGGGCGTTCACGCGGAAGCAGTTACTTGTTTTGATCGTATACTGCAGGCAGATAAGAGCGACAAAGATGTATGGTATAATAGGGGGGTATCGTTAGGAGGAATGGGGCGTCACGAAGCGGCGGCGCAGAGCTATTCCGAAGCGTTAAAGCTTAACGGGAACGATAAAAGTGCCTGGTATAATAAAGGGCTTGAGCTGCAATCGTTGGGCAGGCATCCTGAAGCTCTTGTCTGTTTTCAAAAGGCGGCTAGCCTTGGCCACGAAAAAGCAGGCATGCGTCTCTTATAGCCGGGCCAAAGGCTCTAAAAAATATGGAGAGAACGATAGGCAATAACCAGTACAATGTAGGCTACATATGCACAACACTGCAGTGTGAAGCCGGGAGGCCGGATAAGATTGCGTTACGGCTGATTAGCCCGGATCTAACCTCAATAAATTACAGTTTCAGTGATTTAGACGGCCAGTCAAATAAATTCGCCAATGTCCTGCAATCGTTAGGCCTGTCCAAAGGGGACGTCATCTTTACCCTCCTTCCCAAAATGCCGGAGCATTTCTTCGTCTTATTAGGCGCGCTTAAACTGCAATTGATAGCCAGTCCTTTATTCGCAAATTTCGGCGCGGAAGCGATACTCGACCGGATGGGGGATGCGCACGCCAAAATACTGGTTACCAAGAATAGTTTTTTAAAGAAGATCGACAGGATAAAGCGGCAATTGCCCAGCCTGAAATATATAATAGTGGTCGATAGCAAGCTTCATATCTCATCAAATGTCTTAAGTTACGCTGTTTTAATGCAAGAGGCGGCCGGTATTTTCAAAACCCCCGTAACGGGCATGGATGTGCCGTCGATCCTGCATTATACTTCAGGCTCGACGGGAAAACCAAAAGGCGTTCTGCATATACATAAAGCGATAACGACCATTAACCAGACAACAAAAGAGATATTGGATCTTAAAGAGGACGATAAGTATTGGTGCACGGCTGACCAGGGATGGGTGACGGGCACTTCTTATGGCATGATAGGCCCGTGGAGCTGTGGAGTCACTCAAATACATTTTAGCGGACAGTATGATCCGGCGGCATGGCTTGCGATACTGGAAAAAGAGAGTATTACCGTTTGGTATACGGCGCCCACCGCGTTGCGTATGCTCATGAAAGAGAACGCTTCGCTGTTCGGGAAATTCAATCTGAATAAATTAAGGCATATTTACAGTGTCGGCGAGCCGCTGAATCCCGAAATTATACAGTGGTCACGTAAGGTATTGGCTAAAGACGTTCACGATACGTGGTTTATGACGGAAACCGGATCCATCATGATAGCTAACCGTCCCGGCTTTGGCATCAAGCCGGGCTCTATGGGAAAACCGATTGCGGGTGTGCATGCGGCAATTATAACCGATAACGGCCGGACGGCTAAAGACGGCCAATGCGGCAATCTTTGTTTAAAAGCGCCCTGGCCTTCCATGTTTTTAGCATATCTCAATAACAAACAAGCCTATGAGCAAAAGTTTAAAGACGGCTACTATTATTCCGGCGACGTTGCCTTTAAGGATAAAGAGGGATATTACTGGTTTACCGGCAGGAAGGATGACATCATCAATACGGCCGGTCATCTTGTGGGCCCATTCGAAGTAGAGAGCGCTCTGTTGGAAATCGCGGAGATCAAAGAAGCCGCGGTGATCGGCGCGCCGGACGAAACGCTCTTTGAAAAAGTCGTAGCTTTTATTAAGATGAAGCCGGGTTTTAAATACAATAAAGACCTGGAGCTGAAGATCAGGGTCTATATCGCGAATAAAGTATCCACCATTGCCGTCCCGCAGGATATAATCGTGGTCGAGAATATACCAAAAACTAAAAGCGGCAAGATAATGAGAAGGATGCTGAAGGCGCAATATATGGGCCGTGAAGCAGGCGACCTTTCTACTTTGGAGGATTTTTAAAATGGATGTAATCAATAAATTGAACGGTGTGTTCCGGGAGGTTTTCGACGATAACAGCATAGAGATAAGGCCCGAAATGACGGCGAATGACGTAGACGGCTGGGATTCTTTTTCGCATGTCACGCTCATAGTCGCAATTGAAACCAGGTTCAATATCAAATTCACCCGGAAAGAACTGCTTACATTTAAAAATGTGGGCGATCTTATTAAAGGTATAGAACAGAAGATAGTTTAAGTCTGGTCAATAAGACGCGGGGAAAGTATGGCCTTCGATTCTTATAAATACTTAATATTCCTGCCCTTGGTATTTGGTATATTCTACTTTTCACCGGACAGATTCCGCTGGCAGATCCTTCTATTGGCAAGTTTATTGTTTTATGCCTTTGTGCAGGCGCCATATCTGATCCTTGTATTGCTTGCCGTCATAGCGGTTACCTATTTTTGCGGAATCCTGATCGAGAAGAGCAAGGTGCCGTCTCGCCGGAGATTGTTGTTCTGGGCCGGCATACTGGCAAACGTGCTTATCCTGGGGTACCTTAAGTATGTGCCGTTCTTGGTCGACAACCTTAATCTGCTATTCCGTTTCTTATCTTTGGATATTTCGCTGGCACAAAGGCCGGGACTTGTTTTTGTCGGAGTCTCCTTTTACGTATTTCAGGCCATCTCTTACCTGGCCGATGTTTATCTGGAGACCGCTAAAGCCGAAAGGCACCCCGGCTATTTTGCCGTTTATATCGGTTTCTTCCCGAAACTGCTGCTTGGTCCTATCGAAAGGTGCGGGGACCTGATACACCAATTCCGCAAAAAATACGAATTCAATTATGATAATATGCGCGTCGGGCTTTTAATGTGCGGGTGGGGGCTCTTCAAAAAATTGGTTATTGCGGATCAACTGCGTATATACATAGATAGTGTCTATGGTAATGTATATGCGTGCACAGGGCCTCTTTTGATCATTGCGACCTATTTTTACGCCATACAGATTTACGCCGATTTTTCCGGGTATACCGATATCGCGATAGGGTCGGCCAAAATCTTCAATATAAATCTTACGCGGAATTTTAATGCCCCATACCTGGCTACGTCCATAGCGGATTTCTGGCGCCGCTGGCATGTCACATTTTATCGCTGGCTGCTCGATTATATTTTTAGGCCTCTACAGATGGAATTCAGGACGATGAGAAATTGGGGTACGTTACTGGCGCTTTTTATCACATTATTAGTTTCGGGAATATGGCACGGCGCGGAATGGCATTTTATTGCCTGGGGTATATTATTCGGCCTTTACCTGGGCGCCGCCGTCTTTTACAAGCCGTTACAAAAAAAGATTTATTTAAAATTAGGGCTGGAAAAGACAGGAATTCAAAAAATATGGCAGACGTTAGTAACGTTTAACATGGTTTGCCTTGCCTGGATATTCTTCAGGGCGGAAAGCTGCAAAGAAGCTTTTTATGTGATCACGCATTTGCATACCGGCGTCAGGCAGTTATTGACGGGTGCGATGAGCAATATCACCATGTTCCACAATCTGAAGCATTTGCTGCTGCCCATTACCCTTAATGACCCGGTAATGTTTTTGGGTTATCTGGCCGCCGCAGCTATTATCGTATTTGAACACGTGATATGCCGGAAATATGGAGATTTTTCCGGGTGGATACTGGGAAAATCAAAATTGTTCCGATGGCTGGCGTACATAACCCTGGTGCTGGCAATCGTTAATTTCGGTAAAACCAGCGAAGTCCCATTTGTATATTTTAGTTTTTGAAGATTCGGAAGCTATGCTATGAAAACGATGCTTGGTAAAATATCGGTCTTATTGGTCATAGTCGTGTTTTTAGAGATCGGTTTGACGATTTTTTTGAAAACTCCCGGTGAAATAAAAGAATTAAACGAATGCTTGAAACGTAAAGCCGATGTTATTTATTTTGGCGACAGCACTATATCGAATTCGGCAAAAGATGACAGCGATAAACGATCGATCGTCTCGATGCTCCAGGATCAGTTGCCTCAGCTTAAAATTTGCTGCATCCAGGGAAGTTCTTATAATATGGATGTATATCTCTCGTTCTGCAGATATATCCTGAAGCAGAAATACCGGCCTAAGGTGCTTATTATACCTATCAATATGCGGTCATTCTCTCCCGAATGGGACATGAGGCCGGAGTATCAATTCGAAAAACTGAAAGTATTTTTAGACGGCAGTATTTTTTTAAAAATTTTATACAGGCCGTTATCGGTGTTAAAATGCAACTTATACGGGGTCAGGCAGGATCAGTTTAAAAATACGCCGGTTTTTAATGGAGATATGCCGGTGGGGCGGGTAAAGGATTTTGAGCAAAGTATCTATGGGGGTTGCAAAGACTATTCCGCTGCCGGCGCCAGAAAAGTATTTTTATACCTGTATATGTATTCTTTGAAAGAGCGGCACAGGAAGATACAGTCTATGCTTGGCATTGCAAAAATAATGAAACAGAGCGGTACGAAGGTTATATTTTATATAACCCCCATCGATTATGAAACAGGCGAAAAATATTTGCCTGCGCAATTTTTGAAAAGGCTGGATTCTAATACGCGGTTGATAGCTTCGCTGCTGTCAATCGAGGGCGTAGATCTTTTGGATATTTCGAAAGGTCTGGGGGCGGCATCGTTCAATTACCCTTTTCCGTGTATAAGCGAACATATGAACGAAAGCGGAAGAAGATATGTTGCGCAAAGACTGGCGGATGAAATAGAAAAAATCTCATGTTTTTGATTCTCAAGCGGTACAGGTTGAATATCATTGCTACCAGTATGTAAAAGAGTATAATATTAGCCGGGTGACTCACAAAGGAGGCCCTTTGATGAGACAGGGCAAAGCTATAAGCAGGCAAATATTGAACCCAGGGATTCTGCGGTAATTCAACAGATCCCGGGTTTTTGTTTTTAAAGAGGGTTTAAAAATGGAAGATAAAACCAGGGAAGAACTTAACGAAAAGATGCGGCTATTACAAAAGAGGATAGCGGAGCTTGAGAAATTCAGAATTTTGTTCGAATCGTCACGGGACGCGATTATGATTACGGAGCCGCCCTTATGGAGATTCACATCCTGCAATCCAGCGGCTGTTCGATTATTCGGCGCTAAGGATGAGGTGGAATTTATTTCTAAAGGACCGGCGGAGGCATCGCCGGAATTCCAGCCGGATGGGGCTAGTTCTTCCGATAAGTCAAAAAGGATGATCCAAAAGGCGATGGATGAAGGAGTGAATTTTTTCGAATGGACGCATAGACGATTTGACGAAAGCGAGTTTTTCGCAACCGTCCTTTTAACCAGGGTTGAAATCGAAAAAGGTAAACCTTTTTTGCAGGCGACCGTGCGCGATATTACCGAGCTTAAGCGTATTGAGAAAGAGCTTAAAGCGGCCCATACCGAGCTGGAGAATAAGGTTCAGGAAAGGACCAGGGAATTGCGGGAGAGGGTCGAGGAACTGGAGCGTTTCAGAAAAGCAACTATCGAGCGTGAATTCAGGATGAAGGAATTGCGCCAGGAGATAGAGCGGTTAAAAAATAAAACGGGCAAAAATGGATAATAATATTAACCAATCATCGATTATAAGAAAAACCTCATTAAAGAAAAAAATGTATTTTTTTGTCATGATTTATATGGCTGCGATAGTATCCATTGCGTTCTTGGCAAAATTCGGAATGGATAATTTGTCGGCTTTGAGGGCTTATGTGGGAGGTAACACGCTATGGGCAAGCGCGCAGAAAGACGCATCCTATAATATATCGCAATACATTTTTACCCGCGATGAAAAAAACTATCAGGAATTCCGTAGATTACTTAATATCCCTTTAGGCGATAAAAAGGTCCGGCTGGAGTTAGATAAGCCAAAGCCCAATCTGGATATTGTCGCCCAGGGTTCTCTGGAAGGGCTTAATTCTCCTAAAGATATAAAGCGCGCGGCAGATTTCTTCAGGCGATTTCGTAAGACTTACTATATGGATAGAGTCGTAAAAATTTGGGTAGAAGGGGATTCCCTTATCGCGGAACTGGAAAAGGCGGGTTCCGAGTTACATCTCCTATATCCTTCTCCCGGGGCTTCTTCAGAAAAATCATATCTGGAGTCGGTGGAACGAATTCGTAACCGCATTGAAATAATTAATGAAAAATTGCACATTGTAGAAAATAATTTTTCTTATACCCTGGGCGAGGCTTCCCGCTGGGCGACAAACGTTTTCGCAAGAATTATGTTTTTAGGCGTCCTTATTATCATTTTGTTCGGGTTGCTGGGAGTGTATTTTATTGTAAGGGATATCGTCAGGCGTCTCGAGGCGCTTGTCCTGGTATCGAAGAAGGTAGGCGCGGGAGATTTTTCTGTCAGGGCGAATACCTCGGTGGGAGACGAGATCGGCAGTCTTGCCGATTCTTTTAATCATATGACGGATAGCCTGGATAAATCCAATAAAGAGGTACTAAAAAAGACCGAAGACCTGGAGGGGGAGCGGCAAAATCTGGAACAGAGAGTGAAGGAAAGAACCGCGGAGTTGACCAAGAGTCAGACGGCAATGCTTTATATGGTCGAGGACTTAAATAATCAGGCGAAGGAATTAAAGGATGCGCAGGACAGGATTATCCGTTCTGAGAAAATGGCAGTGGTCGGACAACTTGCTTCCAGCGTAGCGCATGAGCTCAGGAATCCTTTGGGCGTAATGAAAAATGCCGTCTATTATCTGAATATGCTGGGACTGGGAAAGGATAATTCCGATATCAAAGAAAACCTGGAGATTATTTCCAAAGAGATAGATAATTCAGACAAGGTAATCAGCGATCTCTTGGAATTTAGCCGTATTAAACAGCCGGCTTTAAGATCGGAAGATATAAATCTAATTATTAAAGAGGCGTTAAATAGAGTAAAAGCGTCTGCCGGTATAGAGGTGGTTACGGAGTTGAGTAAAGATCTGCCGCAGGTGCGGGTGGATGCCCTGCAGATGCAGCAGGTCTTTTACAATTTAGCTCAAAATGCGATACAGGCGATGGAGAAGGGAGGGGGGTTAACCGTCTCGTCATGCGTGACACATGACAAAAATATTGCCATTGTTTTCAAGGATACCGGTTGCGGTATTCCAAAGGAAAATTTACGGAAGATATTTGAGCCGCTTTTTTCTACAAAGATAAAAGGCACGGGCCTGGGCCTTTCGGTAGTTGCCTCATTAGTGGAAGGTCATGGCGGTAAGTTAGAAGTAGAGAGTGAGATAGGCAAGGGGAGTCTCTTTACGGTGAAATTGCCGGTTAAAATGGAGTAAAAAATGCCAAACCAAACAAGTGTATTAATTGTGGATGATGATGCTAACTTTTGTAATACCCTGGCCAAGGTTTTAAAAAAGAAGGGTTACATTACCACTACTGCGGAAAATGGCCAGCGCGCTGTTGATCTGGTTAAAGAAAGGTCGTTTGACGCAATACTTATGGATGTTAAAATGCCGGTAATGGACGGCGTGGAAGCGTATAAAAAAATAAGGCAAATTCGTAAATCCGAAGTTGTAATTTTCATGACAGCGTTTTCTATCGAGGATTTAATTAAAGAAACGGTAAGGGACGGGGCTTACGCTATGGTAAAGAAGCCTTTTGATATCGATACTGTGGTAAATATGATTGAAAAATCCAAAAAGGGTGTTTTGCTGGCCATAGTTGACGACGACCCGAACGCGGGAAAGGCGATGAAGAGCGTCCTGGAAAGAAAAGGTTACAGCATAACCACTTGCCTGACCGGTGAGGAGGCAATCGCTCTGGCTAAAGACCGTCCGCGCGATATATTTTTTATTGATATGAAGCTTCCGGTTTTAAATGGGCTTGAGACATATCTAAAAATCCGCAAAGTAAACCCTGAGGCGGTGGTAGTGATGATGACCGGCTATCGGCAGGAGATGGAAGAGATGGTAAAGCAGGCAATGGAAAAAGGCGCCTATTCTTGTCTTTATAAGCCGTTCAATATGGATGAGGCGATTAAGATAATCGAGGAAATATTCGATAAGAAAAATCCGAAATGAATATACTTATAATAGATGATGACCCTGACGCCCGCAGGACTCTAGGCAAAATCCTGAATGCCAAAGGTTTTGAAATCGAGGAAGCCGGCACCGGCGCGGAAGCAATACGTTCCTGCGGTGGAAAATTCTTTAATCTTGCCCTCATCGATGTGCGGCTTCCGGATACAAGCGGATTGGAAGTGCTTAAAGCCGTGCACGGTATTAACGAAGATACCATAGCTATAATGATGACCGGTTATGCCTCCCTGGATTCTTCCATCGAGGCTATGAACAAAGGGGCGTATTCCTACATAACCAAGCCGGTGAATATGGACGCGGTCCTGGTAGTCATAGAGAAGGGTCTTGAAAAACAGCGGTTGTCGATGGAGAATAAACGCCTGATGCAGGAGCTTAAAGCGGCCAATGAAAAACTAAAAGAACTGGATAAACGTAAATCCGCCTTTGTGGCAAATGTTTCCCATGAATTCAAAAATCCTTTAGCGGTGATCAAAGAGGATGTAGGTATAATTATCGACGGACTTGCGGGAGATACGAGCCCTGAACAGAAGAAATTTCTTTCTGCCGCCAAAAGGAATGTCGAGCGGCTGATAAGGCTTGTCACGGATTTGCTGGATATTTCTAAGATTGAGGCGGGCAAGATGGAAATGCGCATGGAAAATTTCGACGTGATTGTTTTAATAAACGAGATACTGGCTAATTATAAAAGAGAACTGGAAAAAAAAGATATTTCTCTTAAGCAGGATATCCAAAAGGATGCGGGCGCAGTCTGGGCTGACCGGGATAAGATAAGCGAAGTAGTGATCAATCTTCTTAATAATGCTGTAAAATATACCCCTTCGGGCGGAGAGGTCGGTATAAAACTTATCGGCAATGAGAATGAGGTATGTTTTGAAGTTTCCGACACCGGTCCGGGTATACCCGAAGAGTATAAAGATAAGATTTTCGACAAGTTTGAACGTATTACTGCAGAGAAGATAGAGGGCACCGGACTTGGTTTGCCGATAGCAAAAGATATCGTCGAGTTACATAAGGGCCGGATCAGGGTGGAGAGTCCGGCATGGAAAGACTTGCCTGCCGGAAGGCAGGGAAGCAGATTTATCTTTGTCCTGCCCAGGGATCTTAAGAAGCGAGAATACGTAAAATAATCTAGATTTTTGTACCGTTTGGGGAATTAACCTTCAAAGTGTCCTCAAATCTGAAATTAAACCTGTCCCCGCAAGCGCTTCTTTCTGACTATCTACAGTTATTACATCAAGTATAGATTTATCGGTTAATAAGCATCTTTCTTTATAGCTGCTCCATTGGTAATCCAACGGATCTTCTACTAAATTTGCCCTCACCGGGTTACACTCAATATAAGTTGCGCAGTTTATTAAATAACGACCCTTTATTATAGGTTTACTTTTAAATCTACCTTGCCATAGATGTCCAACCTTTTCGTATTTTGCGTTAAAATAAGCGGTATAACCGCGATTTACCCAATGCATACATTTAGACATTCCATGCACGTCTTTTGGTTCTATTAGCAAATGCACATGGTTTGGCATGAGACAATAGGCATACAGAGCAACGGAATATTTTTTTAACGCTTTCTTCAACATTCTCAAATAGTTACGGAAATCATCGTCGTTATTGAAAATAATTTGTTTAATCTTAAAGAACGGGACGCTTTACATCGTGAAATCGCAAACGGTACAAAGACAACATTTTATGAAGAAGGTGTACATAAAAACATTCGGATGGGCGATGGTGTAAGTGGCGCGTGACGATTTTGGGGATAATAAAGAGGGTAACTGACTATCCTGCCGAGAGTTATAAAAAGTAGAGTGTAATTTCAAAGAGTGAATTTATAGTTGACATCTTCTTGATAGATGTCAACTTTGGTTTTAAAGACTTGACAATTTAACTAAAATGGTATATACTCCTAATTAGTCATACCAATATGGAGGACTATCCAAGTGAAGAATATAACAAGAATGCTTGATATGAAGCTGCCTGATAAACAGTCCGCTTTTTTATGGGGAGCCAGAAAAACAGGTAAGAGCACATACCTGAGAGAAAAGTTTCCGGATAGTATTGTATATGATTTTTTGAAAACCGACGTATTTTTTGAGTTGTCAAAAAACCCATCGCTTTTAAGGGAGCAGTTGCTGTCGAAAGAAGCGGCAGAGCTTAAAAAGCCCATAATACTGGATGAAGTGCAAAAAGTACCTCAGTTACTTGACGAAGTGCATTGGCTTATAGAAAACAAGGGCTTGAGGTTTGTGCTTTGCGGTTCAAGCGCAAGAAAACTTAAGAAAGGGCACGCAAATCTATTGGGCGGCAGAGCGTGGCGGTATGAATTATTCCCGCTTGTTAGCCATGAAACAGGAAAGATTGATTTGCTGCATGTCCTAAATCACGGTATGATACCTCCTCATTATTTACAGAATGACGAAGATTGTAAAAAATCATTGGCGGCATATGTGCAGGATTATTTACGGGAAGAAGTGTTTGCGGAAGGGTTAACGCGCAATATTCCCGCGTTCTCAAGATTTTTTGACGCTTTTGGATATTCCCATGGGGAAATGACAAATTATTGCAATATAGCCCGTGAATGCGGCGTTGATTCAAAGACAGTTAAGGAATACTATCAGATACTTATAGATACGCTCTTGGCTGTTAGGGTAGAGCCCTATAAGAAGAGGCAATCGCGCCAGGTTATAACGAAGGCATCTAAGTATTACATGTTTGATGTCGGAGTCGCGGGTTTTCTAACCAAAAGGCACATAGCCGAACAAAAGGGCGAGGAATTCGGAAAGGCATTCGAACATTTCTTGCTTATGGAGATAATTGCTTACAAGTCTTACGCAGGTAAGGATTTTTCTGTAAACTTCTGGAGAACAAAATCGGGGATTGAGGTCGATTTCGTGCTGGGTAAGGGTGAAGTGGCAATAGAGATAAAAGGGTCAAGCCATGTTAATAAAAGAGATATATACGGGTTGAATGCTTTCACTGAAGCATTTTCGCCAAAGAAAAGCATTCTTGTCTGTAACGAAAAAGAAAAAAGAATACATGGTAAGATAGCGATAATTCCATGGGAAGTATTTTTGCATGAACTATGGGCCGGAAAGATATTGTAAGATGGTGGCAGTTGCGCTGCGCATTTTAGTTTCAATCGCTGCCATACTCGTTCCTTTGGTTTTTCTTTTTAAAGGAATATTTGGCTCTTTTATATTTACTTTCTCTACACCCCTGATCTGGCAGTTTGGTTTTTTGGGAAAACCAATCAGTTCGTTAGCAAGTAGCTGACGTTTAAACGTCAGCTACCCTGTGGATAACTACGAATAGAGGATGAAATGGTTGAAAGTGAGCGAAAAGGAGCCAAAAATCCGAAGAAGCCAAGTGTATTTTTGCGAACCTTCGGATGACCGCTGGTTACAGTGGCTCGGGATGGTATTGGAGGTACTAAAGAGGATAAGTGCTTTGGAATAAATGGGTTATATAATCCCCTCAATATCCTCACTAGTAAACTCTGTTCCGTAATTATTATCATACAAAAGTCATTAATTATGGTAAATCGTTAGGTAAGGGTAGCTTAACAATATGTCGCAAAAAGTATGCGCTTTTTGCGACACTATATTTTTATTGACGCTAAGTCGATTTATGGTAAAATGTCCATTAATAGAAAATGTCTACTAAATAGTGGACATTTAGAAGAGATGGACATTTATTAAAGGGGGTAACTATAATGAAGATACTATTAGGCGATAAAGCCAACATAATCATACGCGCCATGATGTCTGCGCCCGATAGGAAATGGGTTGCCAGAGACTTTGAGAAAGAATTCGGCGTAGGCCGCGCGCGCGCGGCAAAAGTACTGTCAGAATTGCGCGCCAAGGGGTTTGTTGGAGGTGTCCGGTCTGGCAGACTTGCGTATAGTATATTACAAAATAAAGAAGAACTTCTTGAGGAGTGGCTAAAAGTCTACAAGTTTGAGCTTAACGAAGCCCATCTTTATTACTCAACTCGAGAGGATATTCTTCCGCGGCTGAAAGAATATTTTGCTGGTAAAAAGAATCCCAATAAATACGCCCTGACGCTTCACACCGGAGCGAATCTGATTACCAGCTATGTAAATACACAGACGATATATTGTTATTTACCAGTAGAGGATTTTAAGAGCGCTTCGCTAGACTTGCGGCAGGCGCTTGATCTGAAGGAATTAAAAACGGGCGGTAATTTTTATTTAATAAACCCGTATTATAAGAGCGCCACATTTTTCAATACTCAGATAATCAAAGGCTACAATGCTGTTTCGGATCTTCAGCTTTATTTAGATCTCTACCATTTCCCTCAGAGAGGCCGGGATCACGCTGAGTATTTACTTAAAACATTAAAAGAGGAAGGAAAACCAATTGCTTAAAGAATTCCCTGGAGAAAAACTCCTAATCAAAGTCATAGATGATTTGGCTGATTTTCTGCCGTATCTTGTTCTTGTCGGCGGTTGGGTGCCGTATATCTATGCCAGATACATGTGGAAAGACGTCCCGAATATGGCAGTGACTACTGGAGATATCGATTTCGGCGTCGGTGATCACGACTTTAGCGGCAAAGACACTGTAGCATCCCGCGTTTTACGGTTGGGGTACGGAGAACGCCACATTTCAATGGATCGGCCGTATCCATTCGTTCCGATTGTAAAAGATATGGCTGAGGGATCGAAAGCCGAGGTCGAATTTATCACCGATCCCAAGATTTCCCGGAAAGTCATCAATAAGATAGTGGGCCAAGAGATCAAGATTAATGAAATCCAGCATTTCAGTTTATTGCTAGGTTCTGTCATGCCGGTAAAGATGAACGGTAGAAGCATCCAGATACCGACAGAATCGATGTTCGTATTTCATAAATTATTGACGTTCATTGATCGGGAAAATAAAGCAAAATTAGGAAAGGATCTGTATTACGTTTACTACATGCTCCGATTCAGCCCGACAAAGGCACAGCTTTTTGACGACATGATTGGCCTTATTAAGAAACGTAAAGAAGGCAAACAGGTCAAAGAGAATCTCAAAGAGTATTTTGGCAGCGTTGACTCCAAAGGGCCTTTATTTGTCGAGCAGGAAAACGGCCCGGACTCTTATGTTGCGAATGTAAGAGAAGATGCGTTTGAGAAATTTAGCGGTATCCGGCAAAGAGTTGAAAAATGAAGACCTTTGCCATCGGGGATATCCACGGCGCCTACAAGGCATTGATGCAGTGTTTTGAGCAAGTAGCTGACGTTTAAACGTCAGCTACCCTGTGGATAACTACGAATAGAGGATGAAATGGTTGAAAGTGAGCGAAAAGGAGCCAAAAATCCGAAGAAACCAAGTGTATTTTTGCGCACTTTTGGCTGGCAGATGGCCGCGTTATAGGGGGACTATGGAAAAGATAGTCCAATCGTTAATCAAGCTGGAGTAAGTGTAGGCAAAAAAGCAGTTTTGAGTGACATGGTTATGTCACAAAAAGTATATAGTTTTCGCGACAGGTGCAGGTTTGAAATTATGCCCCAATGACCAGTATTTGTTTACAAAACAGCAGTATTACAAACTTTGACTTTTTTCGGTAAATACTTGACAATGGTTTAAAACTGTGCTAAATTGACTACTATGGATAGACAAAATAGAAGTATAATAAACAATTTGCTTAGAAGTTGGCCTAAGAATACCATTGCTGCTTCTGGTTGGCTTGACAAGCAAGGGGTGTATCGTCAATTAGCCGGAACATATGTTAAAAGCGGATGGATAGAACGAATAGGGCGGGGCGCTTTTAAGCGTGCCGGGGAAGACGTTGCCTGGAGCGGCGGGCTATATGCATTACAAACGCAATTAAATATGTCGGTCCATCCAGCGGGGAAAACCGCTATACAGCTACAGGGGAGCGCTCATTATCTTCCTGCAAACTTACAACAGGCAAAGATCGTTCTTTTTGGGACTAAGAACGAAAAGCTTCCCGCATGGTTTAAAAATTATAAATGGGAAGTTATCGTCCGTTATGTTATGACAGGCCTTTTTGGAAAAGATGTCGGATTGGGGCTTACGACACATAATTTTGGTGATTATGAGATCAAGATATCTTCGCCTGAAAGAGCGGCTATGGAATTATGCTATGATGTTCCTATCCATGAATCTTTTGGTGAACTGGATCAGATAATGTCCAGCCTTACAACGCTTCGTCCGCAGATGGTTCAAGAACTATTAGAAAAATGCGGCTCAGTTAAGGCGAAAAGACTGTTTATGTATTTAGCCGAGAAGCATAATCACGTGTGGGTGAAGAAATTGAACCCTAAAAAAGTTGATTTTGGAACGGGGAAGAGATCTCTTTGCGATAATGGCCGCTATGATGGCAAATATAAAATAGTCGTCCCAAAGTAACAGGAGATTATGGATAAAAATTTATTTTATCAGCAAGCCGACCTTTTAATATCGATTCTTCCGCATATGACGAAAGATACCGATTTTGCCATTCATGGCGGAACTGCGATCAATTTTTTTGTACGTGATATGCCGCGTCTTTCCGTTGATATCGATCTGACATATTTACGTCTTAGCTCTCGCGAAGAGACGATAAAAGCCATCAGCGAGCAATTAAAGTCGATATCAAGTCGAATTTCTTCGAGTATGCCATCAGTACGGATAGAAGAGAAATCCGATTCGCTGAATGGGTCTACCGCAAAACTTTTTGTAAAACGGGAAGGCGCGATCGTTAAGGTTGAGCCGAATCAGGTCATTCGCGGCTCCTTGTTCGGCTGTGAGGAAAGGGATATATGCAAGAGAGCCGAGGAAACTTTCGAGAAATTCGCAACTACCAAGACATTGGCATTTGCCGAACTTTACGGTTCCAAGATGTGCGCGGCCCTCGATAGACAGCACCCTCGGGATATTTTCGACATTATGTTGCTTCTCGAAAACGAAGGTATTACGGAACAAGTCCGCAAGTCATTCCTTGTTTATCTTATAAGTCATAATCGTCCGATTTCAGAGTTGTTGTCGCCGAATTTCAAAGACATGAAGCCGGTTTTTGAAAAGGAATTTGCGGGAATGGCTTCTTTTGAAGTGAAGTACGAAAAATTGCTCAGTGTTAGGAAAGCCCTGGTCGAAGAAATTAATAAACTAATAACCGACGAAGAGCGCGCATTTTTGATATCGTTTAAAGAAAAAGCGCCAAAGTGGGATCTTCTGGGCGTTAAAGGAGCTCAAGATATGCCGGCGGTTAAATGGAAATTGGCTAATCTCACAAAAATGGAAAATGATAAGCACGCTCAGGCGGTCAGCCAGTTAAAGAAAATTGTAAAAAAGAATCGATCGCAGGCCTATTAAGAATATCATGAAAAAAGAAGCATTAAAGTTATGGATGAACCTGCCGGCAGATACAAGGCGTATGCTTTTGAGTAACGTCTGGTGCGGGGAGTGCCGGAAGCCGGTGACCATCGTTGATTATCATGCGGAATTACGTAGGGTCGTGGTACTCCAAGGGTTTTGTGGTACTTGCGGTCATAAGGTGGCCCGGGTCATTGATGATTGCGGTCCGGAACCAAAACAGAATTTAGAATAAAGGATTATGTCGGAAATATGCGTAAAAGGGCACTTCCCATTATACATATTATTGGCCTCCCGGGCGCTGGGAAGACAACTCTCGCGCGAAGCTTGAGTAACGCATTAAAAATGCCGATACTTCGCATAGGTTACCACAGGGCACGATTTCCACAGACGCCCATTGGCGAGGCCGATGCATGGATAGCGCTATTTCGAGAATTGTCTCGACGCAGATGGAAGAATTGTATACTCGAAACCACTGGATTAAATTCCCGAGAAGATTTTTTGAGAACGGCTTTACCTTTCGGTCAAATATTTACGATTAAGCTGGAAGCGTCGCGCAAAATTCTTTTCTCACGGATTCGCAAAAAGAAAAAGAGAGAGCGAGGCGGGCGGTGGTCTTATAACGCGGCATATCGAAATAAGTACGAATTTGTCCGGAAACTATCCAAGCAATTTCGCAAAATTCCCGCAGACTGCCATATTAATACCAATCGATTAACTAAGGCAGCAGTATATCAGCAGGCGCTAGAGGAAATAAATTTCATGGTATCGATGTGAATAAAAGATTGACTCATCAGAAACTTTTAGATTCCGTTTCTGGATGACGTATATAATAGTGTTTAGTGTTTATTGTGTAATGAGTTACGAGAAGTAAGGGCAGGGGAACCGAACGTTAGTGAAAATTGAAGAGGAGACATGCAATGATAAGAGCGATTAAATGTGCTATGGTTTTAGGAATAATTAGCTGTTTATTTCTCGACATTGAAATTGCTGACGCAAAAAGAGGGATCCCTGCAGCGCCTACGCCTGTAATTTACAAAGGCATAAAGTTTATTGCAGTAGATTGGCCAAAACATGAAAATGTACTCGGGAGAGATAGCGATGTATGGTATGTTGAAGGATGGGATATTGAAAAAAATAAAAAAGTATGGGAAAAAGAAGCATATAGTATTGCTATAGATAAGTTTTTGGAATACGACGTTCAAATGGTTTTTATTACTTCCCTCGATATTGAAAACAGTAAACTAATAGTAACTAATGAGCGTGGCAAAAAATATTACATCGAAATCCCGCTAAATATTTTGAAACAATAATATCGCACAACCTATTGGAATATAATGAGTAAGCATAGTGTGTACATAAAAACCTTCGGATGCCAGATGGCCGCGTTATAGGGGGACTATGGAGAGGATAGCGGAGGCGTTGGTGAGCATGGATTAGCAGAATATTAAGGCATAAAAAAGTAAGATATTTACTCTTGTCAATAACAATATTATAAGGTATACTTCTTATTAAGAACCGCCAGAATAGACATTACTTGTCTGAATTTGTATATATTTCAGGCAGGTATATTTTTTCACCTCTTATTTTAGAGGTTTACAAAGTAACACACGGAGCTATTAGATGATAACCGCCAGATCTAATGGAATCCTAAGAAATCGAAAGCCATTCAAGGTACTAGTATGCCTAGTAACCTTGGTGGCTTTTTTAGTTAATACGGTATCCTTTGATGTTGCCTGGGCCATCGGAACGCCCTCAGGGCTCCCTGGCGGTGGCTCTGATAGAGCCGATGGCCCAGGTTTTGTTAAAGGCTTAAATGTAGATACATTTACATTACCCGAATATTTGGGGTTGGTAAGGGATTCGTTTAAAGCAAAATCAGACAAAGTTGTTATTCATATTCAGGACGCCCACTGTAACTACGCTGCCCAGAAGAAAATAGCCGAGATCATCGAATATCTCAACAAAGAGCATGCCATAGATACTGTTAATCTGGAAGGTGGCGCTAAAGACTACGACTTATCCGTCTTTACCAACATTTACGATAAAAATATCCGAGAAAAGACAGCCGATTATTTCGTAAGAGAAGGTTTGGTTAATGGTGCGGAATATTTCGCTATTAACAATCCTGAAAAAGCGACGCTTTGGGGCATAGAAGATACGAAGTTATATATCGACAACTTAAGCGTTTATAGAGAATCGCTTAAACATAAGAACGAGGTTGATAAGCATCTCAACGCTCTTACTCATATTCTGGCTAACCTCAAAACCAAAATTTATTCGCAGGAACTCCTCGATCTTGATACCAAATACTCACAGTATAAAGCTGGCAGCATAGAATTCAAAGACTACCTGACGTATCTGATTCAGGCAGCAAAGCAAAAATTAATAGACATCAAAGCCTTTACCAGCATATATCTTTTGAGTCAAACACTGCAGGAAGAAGGCAATGTAGACTTCAGAAAGGCGAATAACGAACGGGATGATTTAATAGATAGATTGCAAAAGAAGTTGTCAAAAAAATCGCTCGAAGAGCTCGTATTAAAGACCGTAGAATTTAGATCTGAGAGAATATCGCAGAAAGACTTCTATGTCTATCTTACCAATAAAGCCGATCACGTGGGCATTGAATTAAAAGATTTTCCTGCTCTCCAGAAATACATCGTTTATATCTCTATGTATAATGCTATCGACAAGACGAAGATAATGGAAGAGATAGAGGCTTTGGAGAACAAAGTAAAAGACGCGCTTTATCAGAACGATAAACAGAAAGACCTAAACAAGCTATCAAAAAACCTCGCAATACTCAAAAACATATTCAATATTTCCCTTACCAAAGAAGACTATAAATACTATATCGACAATGAACAATCCTTTAATGCGTCAAACTATGACTTCTTCATAAACAAAGAAGCGCCTCTTTATAAGATAACAGCACAACTCGACAGAGGCATAACCAATTTAGACCAATACCGAGAAAACGTAGCCAGGTTCTATGAATATTCATTCAAAAGAGATAGCGTATTTCTAAAGAATATAAAGTTCAACCCAAATCAAAAAATAGCCGTTGTAGTTACAGGCGGATTTCATACGGAAAATCTATGTGAAATATTCAAAAAACAAAACATATCATATATCTCAATCATGCCTGCCTTTAGTAATTGCGATGGCTACCAGTGTCCGTATTTTAGGTTGTTAAGAGGCGAAGTGACTCGAATCGGGAATATGATTCATGCCGCTATTGCTTCTTTACCATCATCAACAATGGCAGTAGCCGCTTTATCTACCGCCTTAGGCCGAGAAGTATGGTCAGAAAGGAATATCGACGATTTTAAAGCGTGGGTGGGGTTGGAAGCAATTGCGGCAAAAGAAGGATGGGATATAAGTAGGATTGCCAATGTCACGAGAAGAGATAAAGATCACTTAAATATATCTCTTGAAAATACTGAGACACCCATAAGTGTCGCCATCAACGATCTATTCTATCAGGCAGGCGAAGTCATAGATGCGCAAATGGCAAAAGGCGAATTCTTCGAAATTGGTGCAACCGATCCAAGCAGGATGAGGGCAATGGAATTAGCTCATCATTTAGGCAGAGATGCCGAACAAGGCGTTAATAATCTCTTTGAAGGCGTGGTCAGGGATGGACATAGATTGCATATCCAGGAAGGAACTGGTCTTCCGGATAATCAGGATGAACATGCGGGTGGTTGGGGCGTTAGTATAAGACGAGGTCTAGAAGTAGACAGGAAGACGGAAGTAATATTGCACGGCATCGTGGCCGGATTTGTCGAAAACCATAAGATTGTAGATAGTATTGTAAAAGCCCTTATGAGAGGTGACATTGCTGAGGCGCAAAGACTTTTTGCAAATGCCGACAAGCATACAATAGAAGGCAAAGTTGTAGCCCTATGGGATATGGCATCTGCCCAAAGAGAAGATCGTGCTGCGAACCGGGATTTTGCGCAAGAGGCCTTAGTCTTAGTGCCCTCGGTGACAGCTGTCAAAGTGGAAGATAAGATAGCCGTGTCTTTTACTAATCTTGTTTCCGCTCTTAGGAATCATATTGGTAAAACAGGGTCATCTTTTTACGAAAATATGAAAAAACGTATTCTAAACAGAGAACAGCCTGTTACAGCCGGAGACAAAATTGGCAATATTGGGCAAGTTGCTACGCTAGGGACATTTATAGATGAACATTTTGCGCTTCCCGAAGAAGCCGTTCGGGAAATTATTACTAATGCTTATGACTCGATGCATGGTGAATCTGTGTCTAAGAAACGAGAAGTTCAAGTAAAGCTACGCGATAAATTTTTAAGCGTAACCGATAACGGCAGTGGGATGAGTCTTGATACTATTTTAAAAAAGTTGCTTCCACCGTTTGAAGGAGGAAAATCCAGCGATATCTTAGCACAGCTAAAAAATATTATTGATGATGAAAAATCAGAAAAAAACCTGCGCATTGGGCAATTAATTGCCGCCATTGATATAGCAAATCTTTCAGATACCGAGAGATTAACCATCAATGATATTCAAAGACGGCTGGGAGATAAGTCTATCGATGAAGAACAGAGATTAAACGTTATTAAAAACATCGTTACATTTACCGGTCGTTTTGGTATTGGTTTTTATTCACTTCTTTATTTTCTTAAAACAGACGAAGATTCTATAGAGGTTGTTACTTCTACGGGAACGGAAGCGCACAAGATTCAATTCTTTAGGCGCAATGGAGAACTGCAAACGGCAGTCGTAGTTTTAAACCCGAGCGATTTAAACCGGGGAACTTCGGTTATTTTGAAAAGCCAGAGCTTCAATAAAACTAACGCCCAGAATGTCATTAGCCAATTCTTGCGTTTCAATGCTAACGCAAAAATTAGTGTTAGTATGGATAGTGCGGCGCCAACAGTTATTAATGAAGAAGTCTTTAATCCAGAAAAATTTGAGCACATTAGTGATGAGACTCAGGTGGAAACTTTTTATTCCAAGGCAAAAAATACCAGCGGTAAAACCACTGTTTATGTTAACGTTCATGGCGTAACGATTATGACTAAACAAGTTGATGGGTTTGGAATGCCGGAAATGGTAGTTTTTAATTTTCCAGCCAATATAGGACTCCCCATATCTCGCAATAAAATCCTAGTAAATGAAATTTTTATCGAAAAGGCAAAAGATATGATTCGGCTTATTGTATTAAAACCAGAATTATTAAGCGCTTTTTTCCCATGCATTGAAACCTTAGAGTCAAGCGCCAGGGCCTCTTACCGCAATATTTTGGCTAATGCGGCAGTAGACGCAGCTTATGGTTCTTGGAGAGGGCGTGACTTGGTTTATCTGCCCAACGAAGAAGAATATGGCAAGATTAAACACGACGGGGTTGTTTTAGTGGATAAGAGATTATTAAGAATGGTGTTTCTTAAAGGCTTTGCCAATAATTATTCTCGTGTCGGTGAACCCCTGACTTTTGCTTCAGGGGAAGAAGCAGTTATTGGAAATAAGCATGTTTATTTAGTAGATTTCGCAGATGAAACAAAATTCGTAGCCACAAACGATGCAATTTTAATTAATCGAAAACATGCTCCCAAGGTTGATAGCGACAAGGCGCTCTATAATGCATTGTTGAAATTGAGTCAGGAAGGACGTTTTGGATATGTCTATACGCCTCAAGCATTAGCAGTTAGTGGTGTAGGGCAAGAATTAAGCAGTGGGTCTGTAGGAACCCATACTTACGCTCGAATTGAAGATGTCCCAAAAATAAAACGTATATTGGATAGCCTGCCGGATGAAAGAGCAAAGTCACATTTTAAAGTGATAATATACGATGCCTCTTCCAATACCTCCTTAAACCAATATATGGAAGACCCCACAATCTTTTTGCTTGCATATAATAGTTTGGTTAAATCCGGTCTAATTAATGCTTTTGAGAATGATTTGACTAAATTTTATGAGCTTCTTCCTTGGAATAAAAGCCTAGATACTAAGAAAGATATCCTTCAGGTGTTATCCGAAAATGAACGGATAAAGCAATTACAGGAATATTTTATAGCTCAAAGACATCCACAAGAAATTATGTATTTACTTGCAACGCTTATGGAGTGGTCAAAATCAAAATGGGGAGAAGAAAGTTGTTCGCAACAGATAAGACATCAGGCGTTGGAAAGATTATGGGATTTGCGGGAATTTATTAATAATAAAACTCGTGGATTAATCATTTCAGCCGTCCTTCTTGATACCGACACGTATGAAAAATTTCGTCACAGACTCAAGTCTGATGCTAAAGAAATTGATGCCTTAGATAATACATGCCGGACAATATTGAATTCTCACGATCCGAACTACTTTTATTCATCTGATACCATTCCTTTTCGATTATTTTTGGAAGGAGATTTTAAAGCTATAAAAAGAATAGGAAATATTTATCAGCGTTTGCTAACGGCACATAATAACCCTTATCGTCTTGATGAAGAATTAGCGATTAGTATGTGTAATATGTCCGAAGATGAAATTGACCGGGCCATCCGTAGCGGGGGCATCATCGATGTAAATTCCTTAAATCTTCGCTACGGGAGTATTTCTGTTTTACCGTATTATTTTAGATTTTTTTATGGAGATGGATGGAAAGATAAGCTAAATTTTTATTTAGCATTGAAAAACAGAAATGCTGAAATTTGGAGTATAGAAAGAATTTTGGCATCAGATATTCCTTTCCAGCAAAAAAAGAGATTTTTAGAAGCGGTTATAGAAGAAGTGAATTCTTCAGAAGTCGGAGATCGTTCGGCCTTTTCTTTCCCATTCGACTTTGATTCGGCAATGCTATCTCAAATTAAGAACCCAGCGCTGTTCGTTCAATTTATTTCTCACCTTTCGCCATTTGATACAGCGTTTCTGCACAAAAAATATTCATTAGAAAAGCAAGGCGAGAGCGTTCCTCTCGGGTATCAATATCATTTAAGATACAAAAATGAACTTTTGCGTAAAATTACAATTATCTTTCGCCACATTAGCGATTTGCCAATTAATGAATTTAACGCAGTATGTGATGATTTTAATAGATATTTTCGTCAAGGTAAAATGACTAGCCGTATAGAGCCGTATATCCAATATCTTTTAAATTCCCAGGATGCCGTAGATATTGAAGATAAAGAACTTGATGTCCATGCTCAACGTAAGTTTAATCTAGTCGACCTATATGATACTTTTCTTGAACTATCATCTGAAGAAGAAGCACAGGAGGAATCCGATGGAATTAAAGGAGATTTTAATAGCGTAGATGGACGGATAGAAAAGGTTGCACAAAAAGCAGAAGGTACCACACAGCGATTAACGGAAGAAAGACGAAAGCTTCTAAGGAATACTTTTAGAGCGGCAGCGCAACAGTCGGTTGATGATTTGGTAATGATACGAGAGGTAGTGCAAAACGTGCTTGATGAAACCCCCACAGGGGCAGTAAATCAAAGAGTATCCATAAATACTTATCGTAAAACATTGAAAACGCCGGAAGGAGAGCAAGAGCTTACAGTTATTGATGTTGAAGATACGATCGGGATGAACGCGGAACGGATCTTTAACAAATTACTTATGCCTTTTTCCAGCAGCAAGAAAGACCCTGAGAAATTTCTCGGTAAACAAGGCCAAGGGTTTTTTACCCTTCTTGCAAATTCAGAATACGTTGTAATTAAAACCGTACGAGATGGTAAAGTCTGTATTCTAAAATTAATACCGGAAAGACAGAATGGTCAAGTTGTAGATTTTCAAGTAGAAGAGGAAAGAAGAAGTGCGTTGTCCGGGGAGAATAACGGCACCCGCATTCAATCGTTTATCAGAAGCGCCTTGCCAGGCCTTGAAGCTGCAAGAGTAGGGCTTGCCGGGCAAAGATTTGCCGCTTTGGTTAATAGCGATAGGTTAACGGTTAAAGTGAATGGACAGCAGATAAATCTTAATAGAGATAGGAGATTTGCCACAGAGAAGACCCGTTACGGAGAAGTTGAATTTTACTCTATGCCCGGAGAATCTTTTATGGCATTAGGCGGGCTCTGGGTTAAACCTCTAGATGATGAATTGCTTGATTTAGTGCCGCCGGCATTACGACCCGTTCTTTTACAGCACGGTTTTGCTATTAATCTGCCATTTCAAAAAATTAGGCGCATTCAAGGCGGTAGCGATATAGCCAACAGAGGAGAAGTGTACGATGGTATAAAAGATGCCGTCGCGCTTGGGACAATGAAACTTGTTATCGCGATGTTTGCGCGGGGAGAGTTACCATCTCTTGGTTTGCTTGGAAATGGTTATTATGACTGGCCTTATGATTACCAAGCAGCGACAGATGCCCAAAAGCTTATGGATGACTCTGCGGATATTGACTATATCAGAACGAAATATTTTTCACCTGACAGAACTAATCAATTGGCGAAACTATTATTAGCAATACCTCTTGATTTTCTGAGAGAAATCGTTGGTGGGCCTATTTCTCTTGCGGAGCTTTTCGAAAAATTTAAAGCAGACCATTCGCTTTTTGATGAATCCGTTATGGCTAAACTACCTCAACCGATTAAAGATGCATTTAAAGATATTGAGGAGAAAGAGAGAAAGAAAGAATCGCAACAAGAAGCGGCCAAGGAACTTGGTGTCCCAGAGCCGCTTATCAGTAACAAATTTATTACATTACCTAAGCAGCAAGGTGAGGGGATGGCCGCGTATTGGGCATTTTTGGAAATGAGCGATAATATCGCTAGAATTGGAATCGAAACGATGTTACAGGAGAATTCAACCGAAGCCTTAGGTTCTCTACTGGGAAGGCTTGAGTATCTGCGAGATAATCCTACGCGTAGCCATTATTATGCAGAAGCGAATGGCCTGTCAATGGCTCATGCCCTGCAAGGTGGAAGCGACTATGCCTGGAACTTATTGGAACAAAGGGGAAATTTAAATCTATTTTATCAATATTTGAGCAAACAAATATCATTGACAGAGTTTTTAGATAAAGCATTCGAGGATATCATTGGAACATTATCTCATGAGTTAATTCATATTTTAGAAGCAAGTGCAGAAGGGACCCACAACGATGTATTCTTAAAACGCCAAAAACTTATGGTTTCGGCTATGATTGGCGCAAGAGACCACATCGCCACTGTGCTTACGAGTATCCGAGATAATGAACAATACACTAATAATATACAGGATATTCAAATAAAAAACTTTTTAGATTATGTTGTGCGTTCGCGAATGGAAGTTCCTGTTGGCGCTGCGCAGGTAGTAATTTCAACACATCCAGAATTAACTGTTGCCGAACCAAATGAAGCGCCGGTATCAACCGTTTCTCCCGAGCCTACTTCATCAAATACAATGCCCTCTGCGCCATTAGTGTCAGGATCAACTGTAGCGCCATCTCCCATTGAGCGCACTGCCTCACCGCAGAATAGAATGATATCGCGAAGAGGGTTTATAAAAGCTATAGCCGGAGGAGTGGCTGTGGTTGCTACAGGTCCAGTGATTTTTAAAATTTATAAAGCTTTAAAATCCTCTGCACCGCAGAAAGCGTTGGCCGTCCCGATTGCTGAATTGGTAGATGAATTGCTTAATAGAAACAATATTGACTATGAAATGATAAGTAATTCACAGCCATACGCGGCTGAGGCATTTCCCATTAATAGGCAAAGAGATTTTAAAACATACCAGCCTGGCGAGATGGAGAGAGCAAGAAAGTTTTTAACGCAAGTTATAGAATGGGGGATAAAAACCAATCCCGAATTCTTTTTGAGTCTACTTTCGCAAATTAAACACGTGGTCTTGCTTGAAAACTCACCGCATTCTACTGGCTCTGGTTTTGCGGTTCCTGCATCACGATCTATAGTGCTGGAATTTGCAAAAGAAATCCCCAATCTTCACGGTAAGGCTGTAGACGATTTTACCGAGTTGTTTGTGCACGAGATGTCACATAATTATGGCGAGAATAACAAAAATATAAAAATTGCAATACCCGGAACTGTTTTGAAAAACAAAGACATCATATTAGGCCCTGATGCCGAAAATAATACAGGAATTTTTGTGAAGGGCATATTTTCCGAGATATATGCTCGTAGTGCCGAAATATGTTGGGAGAATACCGCAAGAAATCGGCCACAATCCTGGATGAATGAGGAACAATATATGATTGACGTGCTTTTGTCCGCTATAATGAGATCAAATAAAGGACAAAACGCCGCTGTCGAAGATGTGTCAGGAGAACAGGAGGCAGTCAATATATGGAATTATTATTGGGCTAACGATACGAGTAGACTTGAAGCGGCTAGACTTATCGATTGTGCACAAGTTGCTTTATGGTCATATGGATATGATGCAAAGACGCTGAGGTATAAGTCCTCATCATTGGTGCCCAAAACAGAACGAGATGAAAACAATATTGATTTCCTGGGGTATCAGCTGACGTTTGTTACAAGCGAGAACAAGACTGTAACAATATTTGCAGGAGTCGATGCTAAAGGAAACATAAAAATTAATGGTGAAAAAGGATGGCAAGAATTTAAATTCAAACAAGCTTCATTGGGTACTGGTAGGCGTATAGATCCAAGCAACGAAGGCGTGGGTGCGGATTCGTTGGCAGGTCTTTTACCAGTCGCTATTCCGTATGCGCTCAGTGCTACATCAACATCCATCACAGCGCCAGTTGCTACTACCACATCTGTTCCTGTGCCATCGATTGTTCCGCAAGTAGATATTGTGAAAGCAAAAGAGTGGACAAGCATTGCGAGCGAACCTGATGCAAGATTTAGAGCTATTAAAGAAAAGCTGATCAATAATATTTCTTATGTGTCTTTTGATGAATTCAACAATGCGTTGAATGAGAATACGGAGAAGCTTAATCAGCTTTTAGGAGAAAGTCAATATGCTGTCCTTTGGGACTATAGGCCGCATTCTTCCAAAAGATGGGTATACGAACTATGTAAAGATAAATTGACAAGCAAGCCTCAAGTAGCGACATATTTTTGGCGAGGCAAAGAGCACCTTAGAGGAAATACCACACTCAACCAGTTCGTTGACAACGGAGTTAATACATTTGTTGTAATGGATGACGCCAGCTATAGCGCCGAGCAGATTATGAATAGACATATTAATCCTATATTGAAATATTTTAATGAACGCAAAAAAGCGAATCCAGCTTTCAATATAAAACCGCGTTTTATTATAGCCATACCTTATATGACATCGAGAGCAAGGACGCTTATAAACGCAATTGAAGGTGCGGATATTACTGTAGTTTCATCACGTTCTATGCCTTCCTTAGGCGAAATCTTGTCAAATGATGATAAAGATATAATATCTTCAAGAGAAGGCGGCAAGCTTGACGTTGGAGCCAGCGATGTTACTTATATGGATGCCACTTTAACTTATTTTGCTCATAGAGTAGCCGATACTCATTCGTTTGCCGAAGAAGTTAGGGGTTTCGTTAATGATAAAGGTATCGACAAGCCATATAATATGGCAGATTCAGAATATTATAAAAGGGAGCAGCGAGATTTTGACACTTATGTTAACACGGAACAAATCCCATTTACTGCTATGGCAATACCAACTAAACAAATTACAGGTAAAGAAGGTTTGGTAGAAGGCCGGTTAATAATTACTAAAGAAACAATCGAGTCTCGCCAGTCCGATACTGTCGGAGCATTTAATACCGATTATGTAGGCAAAGATAACGATGTCATAGTAGTGGTGGGTGTTCCTGTAGGAATAGAAATGGATCACGCATCTTCAATAACCATCCCTAACCTAAATAGAGGCCTTGCTAAGAACGGTTTTGGTATAAGAGAGAATAATAAACAGGTGATAACGTTTAAAATAGACGGAGACAAGACTGCGGCTAACCAAGAGGAAGCCATGAAGAACGCTTTTGGAAGACTATCGCCTAATGGTAGAGTCGTATTATTCTCACCACAAATTGACAAAGGTCCTCAACTCGCAAAGGGTGCACAAGATGCATATAAGGGGCGAAATGTTACCGTTGTTCCTGACGCCTATACGGATTCTAACCTTAAAAAGAATATGTTCCCAGATGTTATGCTTAGGGTAGCGCTAGGCCGAACCATCGCCTTTTATCGTACATTAGAAGACGCAGGAAAGGATACGGCAGACACTTTGGCTGCAATAAAAACTCTATTAGCAAAAGTGGCAGCTAACGATTTAGCAGGCGTAAATGATTTAAAAGAATTATTAAAGAAGCTAAACGAGATAGCTCTACGGATTAAGCCCGTTGATTATAAAGCCATTACCGATTGGCAGAAGTCTCAAGAAGCCGTCGCCACGGCACTATAATCGCACCACATTGTAATATGTTGTAGAGACAAAAACTTTCATTTGGCAGAATTGATATAATGTGCTAAAATATAAAATCATCATGAAAACAAATAAAGTTACTAATATAATTGTCGAAAAAACTCCAAAATTATCCGGGACTATTAAGGCTCCTCCGTCTAAGTCATACACTCATCGAGCCATTATGGTTGGTAGTGTAAATGGTATCTGTAGAATTATAAATCCCTTATATTCAAACGATACCTTAGCGACTATTAGTGCTTGGAATAAACTAGGCGCGGTTATCAAAAAATTACCTCAGTCATTACATATAAAAGGATGCAGCGGATTGCCTCGACCAAAAAGTAATTCCTTGAATGTTGGCGAAGCTGGTACGCTGTTAAGATTTATTTTGCCTATAATTGCATTGGCAAAGGGAAGAGTTAAAATCAATGGAAAGGGAACGCTGTTAGATCGTTCTAATAAAACAATCATAGATGCGTTAAGATCTTGGGATATTAATATTTCGGGAACAGGCAAAGACCATAAGTTGCCGATCAAATTAAATGGGATAGGAGAGATTAGGGGCGGGAAAACTCGTGTCAGTGGTAAAGATACCTCTCAAACCATATCCTCTCTTTTGATAGTAGCGCCTTTTGCAAAAAACGATACTACTATAATAGTTAAAGATAAATTAGTTTCTAGACCTTACGTTGATGTTACCATAGATATTCTTCAGAAAGCAGGGATAAAGGTAAAGAATAAAAATTATAAGAGATTTTATGTAAAATGTGGTCAGCAATTTAAATCCCAAAAAAAGCTTATAATACATGGTGACTATTCATCGGCCGCTTTTTTAATTGCCGCGGCTAGTTTACTTCCTTCAAATGTAATTATTGCGGATCTTGCGAATGATAAACAAGGTGATAAAAAATTTATATCTATTTTAGATAAAATGGGGGCGAAAATAAAACGTATTAAAAATACCTTGAGGATTAAAGGGCCATTTGAACTTAAGGGCATTGATATAGATTGTAGCGATATACCGGATTTAGTGCCTATCTTGGCGGTTCTTGGTTGTTTTGCGAAAGGGAAAACGAGATTATATAACATAGCTCATTTAGCACATAAAGAAAGCAATAGAATCACCGCTCCGGCTGGCGAGTTGATGAAATTAGGAGCGGATGTGTCCACAACAAATAATAGCATAATAGTGAAGCAATCTTATTTAAAGCCAGGGCATGTTTCGTCATGTAATGACCATAGGATTGCGATGGCGCTGGTAGTGGCTGGATTAAAAATAGGAGATGTAAGAATAAGGGGAGTCGAGTGTATTTCAAAATCTTACCCTGATTTTATAAAAGATATAAAATCTCTCAAAGCAAAAATTAAAATCCTATAATGCCTAAATATATTTGGCAATGTGAACGTACCAGTCGATGCTGTAAATTATTTGTATTCACAGGCGTCCAAGTTTCTAATAGGGAATGGAAGCTTTTAGAAAAAGACATAAAACTTCTTAAGCTTTCAAAAGAAGACTTTGAAAAATATAAAAGCCAACATACTTTACCTGTAGTAGGTAAAAATCCGCCTAAGAAATGCGCTTTCCTGAAGGGAAAGAATATTTGCGTAATTTATAAAAAGAGACCAAAAAGATGTAGAGAATATCCTATCATGGTTCAGCAATATAAAGATTCTGTCGTATTTCACGTTTCTGATGATTGCCCCCGCGGAAAAGAATTAGCAAGCATAATTGAAACTAAAACTCCACCGAAATTAAATAAACTTATAGGTAAAAGAAAAATAAAAGTAATATTAGAATCTTTCTTTGAGAAAAGCACCCAAGCGTACTACGATGAAGAAAGTTAATTAACAAAAATTCTTGACATATAATCTTTTTCTGTTATATTAGTAAGTATAGTTCACTTTTCATCAGAAAAGTGAACTTTTTTTGTTGATTCTGCCTGCCAAAATCCCGTCGAGATATCTTCTATTTATGTTTAAAATCTGATATTCTTCTAAAGTAAGCCTGTTTAATTTTCTCACCAGTTTTTCCTATCAATTTTTCTATCTATTTCTTCCGAATCCCTCTTAATTTCCGATATTTATCTATGTTTTCTATAAATCCCATCAAATTCAAAAAGTTCATCAAACTGATGAATAATGAACTTTTCGACAAAAGACCTAAAAACAGGCGCTTTTCTTGGGCCGTCAACGAAACAAAGTTTCTCGATCTTGAGAAGGTTAAGAAACTTCGCCAAAAGCTGAAAGAGTCAAAAAACATGGCGCTCAAGGAAAACAAAACCATTCCTGTGCGGGATTGGTTCATGGTTGAGCTGGGACTGTTTACGGGTTTAAGGGTAGAGGAGATGGTTAATCTGAAAGAGTCTGATTTTCACTTGAAAGGGGGACACTCTTCCCTGACCGTTAAGCACGGCAAGGGCGATAAACCGAGAACCGTTTATCTGCCGGAGACATTCAAAAATGAGTGTCTTTTTTATTCGGATTGGAAAGAAAAAACCATGACTCAAAGCGATTATTTATTTACAAAAAGTAATGGGAGGCAATTAACCAAGAGGGCCTTACAGAAAGCTTTTAAAAGGTGTCTTAGGTTATCCGGTCTCGAGGATCATTATTCCATCCACTGCCTTAGGCATACCTACGGGAGCTTTCTTTATAAATCAAGCATCCACAATTTAAGGATGGTTCAGGAACAATTGGGCCATTCGAGTATCAGAACTACCGAAATCTATGCCAGTCTGATGAACGAGGACGTTAAAAAAGCTGTAGACAAAATTTACCAATAACGAAAAAAAGGGGGTGATTGTAATGTCCAAGGAGCCAAGAGAATCGTTTGATAAAGGTTTTGCCGATGGCGCAAGAAGCAGGGAAAGTGACAGAAAAAGCGATGTTGCCAGTAAAATACTCAATGACCATATCGACAATCCTTATAAAGGAGACAGGGATAATCCTGAATCCTACAGGGAAGGATTTAAGCAGGGTCGGAAATAATGAAGTAAAAAGCGGTAAAGAAAGGCAGGGATGTTTATGATAAAAACATTACAGCGATGCATGACTATGGCTTTTTTTGTGACAATGGCCGGCATATTCCTCGCTGGCTGTGCAACAATGACCTATGGCACTAAGCTTGATCAAAGCAAGGTCTCGCAGATCAAGAAGGGCGCTACGACCCGGGCAGAAGTTGAGGCTCTCTTTGGTCCACCGGCCTACGTTTCGATTTTGAATGATGGCCGCCGCACGATGTCTTATAACTTTACTGAAACATCGATGGCCGTTACTCCTGAAACGTTTATTCCTGTAGTCGCCTACTTTGCCGGTGGCACAAGGGGTCAGACAAAAACGCAGATGCTGCAAATTATTCTGAGTAAGGCGGATATAGTTGAGGACTACGAATTTACGGATAGCACTAGCAAAACCGAAACTAAGAACAGCTTTTCAGGCACTCAGACAACTTCCGTGCCAGTTGTTACGGTGAAGAAATAAACGCCGAAAAGGAGACAATATTCATCCCAATGGCACGATTTTTATGACGAACCCGGGTCGGCAAGCATTAGCTTTCTATTTCAAAATTGAATAATTGGAGATATGGAGCATGGTAAAGCATCTAAAAGTTAAAACAGGTGATCAGTTTAAAAGCGTTGTCTTTGAAAAGTACGACGATCTTTTAAATCTTGATGCAATTAAAAAGCAATTTTTAAGTGCCCAAATACATTCGATATTGATTGATTGTTGGGGCAAGTTCCACGAAGATTTTATAGAAAAGCACGTTCTTGCCGGAAACAGGCTCATTATGGCCAAAGCGGACGATCGGTGCATCGGATTCTGCGTTCTCAGTTTCAAAAATATCTGCGGCGTAGACGTTCGTTACATAGAGTTTCTGGCGGTGAAAAAGGCTTTTCAGAGATCCAGCGTAGGGCCGCGCCTTTTCTACTTATCAATACTTGAAGATATTAAAAAGAGTTTTTTCAGGCTTTTGCATAAGCCTTTGGATATCATGTTTATTACTCCCAGCATGAGGGCGTTAGCTCAAATGGCCAGATTCGCCAGTTTTATTTATCCCAACCCGCGCTTTGCAGAGCCCGATGGAAGCGTGCCCCAGGCCGATGAGCTTACATGGAATATGGCCCAGGAACTGATTAGAATTAGCGACAAACCGAACCGTAAGATTTGCCGCGAAGGTCTTGTTGTCGAGGGCTCTTATGCCGATGCGCCATGGCTTGTATACGGCCCGGAAGAAGCTCCTTCTACAAACGATTCCCAGATGAAAAGATTCGCCAAGAGATATTTGGGTTATCACAACAAAGAGGATAAAGAGCTGGTGGTGCGGGCGCATATTACCATGGCTTCCATAATTAAATATGAAATTATGCATTCAAGGTAACCCATCCGTAACCAAGCCCTCATATAACCCGTTTATTAAAAGATGAATATTCCATAATAGCCGAGATAGGTATGTAAATGAATTTAAATGATAGAGAAAAAGAAAGCATAGTAAAATTCGATAAATGGGCGCCTATTTATGAAAGGGGCTTGTGGGGTTTCTATTTTAGAGTCGCATATCAAAAGGTTTTGGCTTTGGCGGGAAAATACATTAGTCATGACAGCAAAGTTTTGGATATAGGTAGCGGAACTGGCGAATTAACGTTTTTACTTTCCGGAAAAGCACCCAAAGGCGAAATAGTCGGTTTGGATATTTCCCAGCAGATGATAGAAGCGTCGCAGAAAAAGAAATTAGAAAGAAACGCCGATAATGTGAAATTTATCGCTTCCAGGGCTAATAGCATACCTTATAAAGATGGACATTTTGATTTGGTATTTTGCCTGAATGCCTTGCATCACTTTCCCGATCATCCTAGTTTTTTCAAAGAAATAAATCGTGTTCTTAAAAAGGGTGGCGCCCTCGTTCTATTGGATTTGATAAATGATAATATTATAAGAAAGACGTGGGTTTTGATTTCCAAAAAAATTATATTCAGAGAAAAAGAAGTTGAGTACCATTCCAAGAGAGAGCTTTTGGGGCTTTTAAGTAATGCAGGTCTTGAACCAGAAATTCAAAAATCATTCTTATTTTTTACTCTGATATCGATATCAAAAAAGGCGGCAGACTATCCGCGCTGAAAGGCTTTGATGTTTTGCTGTTAATCATCAGTTTGAGATAGATGCTGTAGCAGGGAAGATTGATCAAATCTTCTTGGTTAAATACCGGATAAAACTCCACGGCAAGGAATTTAGCGTCTTCAAGACCCACCTTGAACGAAATAATCGTTCCCACATTACCGAAGATCGCACCCCTAACCTTCTCGTCTATCTGATCAAGATACTGATTGGCCAGGATAAGATTCAGGTGATATTTTCTGGCCTCGGAGAGAATATCGGCAAATGAGGAAGTGGCAAAACTCTGAAACTCGTCCACATAAAGATAAAAATCCCTTCTTTGCTCTTCCGGCGTGTCCTGCCGGCTTAAGGCCGTAAGTCCCATCTTGGCGATAAGCATGGCTCCCAATAGAGAGGCGGAGTCCTCTCCGATTTTTCCTTTGGATAAATTGACCAAGAGAATTTTCCCGGAATCCATTATTTCTTTAAGATTAAAACTACTTTTGGGCTGGCTGACGATTTCTCTTAAGATTGGATTATTCAGGAACTGGCCGATCTTATTCTGAATAGGAGAGATGGCTTCCTGTTGAAAATAAGGGGAATATTTCTCAAATTCATTGAGCCAGAAATTCTTTAGCTGATCATTCGTTAGCCTTGATACTAAATCCATTCGGAATGTTCTGTCCTGCAAGATTCTTTGTAAATCAATCAAAGTCGCGCCGGAAAATTCGACCAAGGTGGAGAGGGCGTTTCTTAGGATATACTCCAGTCTAGGCCCCCAGGAGTCGTGCCAGATTTTCTTAAATACGCTTACCAGAGAAGAAACAACCAATGGCGATTCGGCGGAGTCAAATACCTCCAGAGGATTAAAAAATAAAGGTTGTTTGCTATTTTGAGGGTTAAAATAAATCAAATCCTTGAGCCGATGTTCAGGGATGGTTTCTAATGCCTTTTCAATCAGGTCGCCGTGGGGATCTATTACCGCCAGTCCTTCGGTGTTTTGAATATCCTGCCCGATCATATTTAAAAGTAACGTAGATTTACCCACGCCGGTTTTTCCCACCACATACATGTGATAACGCCGGTCTTTTTTTCTGATGCCGAATTTCTTTCTCTGATCCCGAAAGTTAGTCTCGGCAAAAACTGTAATTTTGCCCTCGTCCATATTACTTAATCTACCTTTTTAAATCTTTTGAGGTAGACAGATAAATTGGCACATTAAGACCATTGTCCGAAAGTGCCAATTTTCCTTTCTTTTTTCTTCGGTTTATTCCTTTATTCTGAAAGTAAATAATATGGAAGTAACCCCAGAAGCACTAAAAGAATTTAAGAAAATATACAAAGATAAGTTCAAAGAAGATATTTCTGATGATGAAGCCCTGGAGATGGCCCAGAGGGTTCTTGGGTTTTTCTCTCTGATTTATAGGCCTTTACCCGAACAAAATGACTCCGATTAAGCCCAATAGCGCTGACTTGACTTCCCGGCATTTGCACGCCATGAATGGTAATGCCAATAGGCAATCCGGGAAGTTTCGGGATATCGGAATAATCCGAAGAAGCTCTCTATAAAACCATGCCCAATTATTTTATTTATTGTCGTAAATCCTCAGAGACCGAAGACCGGCAGGTCTTATCCATTGAATCACAGACAAATGAGTTGACCGCCTTGGCCTCAAGACTAAATCTGCCGGTAGATAAAATCTTTTCCGAGTCCCAATCCGCCAAGGAGCCAGGGCGCCCTATATTCAATAAGATGATGAAAAGAGTATATCAGGGCGAAGCCAAAGGGATAATCTGTTGGAAGCTTGATAGGTTGGCGCGGAACCCCATTGACGGGGCGGCGGTCATCTGGGCTTTAAAGCAAAGCGGGATTGAAATAATGACGCCCAACCAAACCTACCGACAAGGGGACGACAATACCATTTTGATGTATATAGAGTTCGGGATGGCCCAGAAATACATTGATGATTTGAGCAGGAACGTCAAAAGAGGAAACAAAACAAAGCTTGAAAAAGGGGAGTGGTTGGGGATAGCCCCCATTGGATACCTCAATTACACAAACACCTTGACCAAAGAAAAAACCCTTATCGTTGATAAAGAGAGATTTCCTCTTATCAGAAGAATGTGGGATCTGCTCCTTACGCGATCATATTCGGTCCGGCAAATCGTGGATGTCGCCAATAACGAATGGGGGTTAAGAACTAGAAGGACAAGAAGGATGGGAGGCAGGCCTATCAGTTTAAGCGCAGGTTATAGGATATTTACCAATCCTTTTTACTGCGGTTTGATGATTAGAAGCGAAGGCGAGTTTATGCACCGCTATAAAAAGATGGTAACTCATGGAGAATTTGACAGAATCCAGATTATCTTAGGTCGGGAAGGCAAGCCCAGACAAAAGACTCACGAATTTGCTTTTACCGGAATGATTAAATGTGGAGAATGCGGATGTTTTATCACAGCCGAGGATAAAATAAAAATAAACAAAGGAAACGGTAAAATACATGATTATACCTATTACCATTGCACTAAGAGAAAGCGAGGAGTTAAGTGCTCCCAGCCGTATCTAGAGGCAAGGAAACTGGAAAAACAAATCGATGATTATCTGAGAAAAATTCAAATTGACGAAGAATTCAAAAGTTGGGCGATAAGTTATCTTAGATCAAGAAACGATAGGGAGATATATGACAGGACTGCCAAATATAAGAATCTTCAGGAGATCTGTAACCAATCCCAGAAAGAGCTTGATAATCTGACGCAGATGAGATATAGGGAACTGATCACCGATGAGGAATATGCTCGGGAGCGTAACCGGCTTAAGGTTGATATGCTGAAAATAAAAGAAAATCTCGGAGATACCGAGCATCGGGTGGAGAGTTGGCTGGCGCTATCAGAAAAAGTGTTTGACTATGCCTGCCATGCTCGGGAGTGGTTTAAAAAAGGCGATCTGAAGACAAAGAAAGAGCTGCTAGAGGCACTAGGTTCGAACCTCATCATAGAGGGCAAAAAACTTAGGCTGGAATTGAAAAAACCTTTCTCGATCATTGAAAAAGGACTAAGTGCCTTACCTTCAGAAAAACTTAGGTTAGAACCTGCTGGTTTTGGCTTAACCAAGCCAAAAAATAAAGTTTTGGCGAATCAAATTCCCTACTGGCTCCCCATCGTGGAAGACGTTAGAACCTATTTTATGCGTCAAGTAGCTGTTTTGTAGATTATTCCTATACAAAAGTTTATTCATAGCCGTATTTTATCATTTTTATTTACTCTATTAAAATTAAAGAAAGAGGGGAGTCAATGGGTTTTAATCACTGACTCCCGCTGTTGTTATTCTTTTTGTCTCCGATTTTCAGAATTTAAGCACCAGAGGTTTTTGCCGTTAAGCGCTATATGCCGCTAAAACGGTATCCTGAAATTTCTGTTTCACATCGTCATTGAGGATCTTTACGATGTCGTACCATTTGCCGTCTTTTCCCTCCGACTTGGGCATTGCGACAAACAAGCCATTCTTGCCTTCGATAATTCTGACCCCTTTGATGACAAACGCCTCATCTATCATCACATCGGCAAATGCCTTCAATGACTTGGAGCCGTTGTCGAGTTTATACACCCTTGCCACTTCTATCATATAATCACCCCCTTTAAATTGCTTTCCATGCCGCACAATCTTTCTTTGAGGCAGTAAGCATAACCGCTGCTTATTTCAAGAGATTTTTTGCAGGCGTTTATCAACTCCTGCGTTTTTTCATCAAACTTTATTCCTGAAAGTTCCGGAAGGTCGCAGAAATGTATCGGCGGAAGATAACCGAAATTGACATATGCCTCGCATATCTCCCAGCTATGATCCATTCCGCAGCCCGTCAGGGCAAGCGCGTATCTCTCCAGGCAAATGAGATAGACAAGGGTAATGCCGCTGCATTCATTGGCCATCTTTTTGATGTCCTTGCCCCTCAGATCTTTCTTGAATTCTTCAGGCAGAAGGTAAGCGTAATTAGTCATGGGATAATACTCATCCGAGTCCTTATGCTCAAAGGGTATTTCCCATGTCTTGCCAAAGCCCTTGCTGAAATCAAAACGAACAGGCTTCTCGTCAATCACGTCGGCATCTAGTTCATTCGTCTTCATCAAAGCTCCCTTCCTGAGTAAATATCTGGATTAGCTGTTTCTGGCCCGGGAATACCCATTTCAGGCCGAGGATTATTGCCAAGACAAGAAGCTGATTGCACATCCTGCCAAACCATGCCGACATCCATAAGGCCGTAAGGGCCAGCGCGGCGTACTTGAAGCGTCCAAATAATTCTCCTATCGCTTTCTTTTTTAGTCTTGTTTCTTTGATTCTGTCGCTCAGCTTGCTCCGCATTTTTTACCTTCACCTTTCTCCGGCCAGCCTTCGGCTTTTCTTATTTTTTCAATATCGATGGCTTTCTTCGGCGTGAAATATAAATCCCTGTCCACCTCAAGAAAACTCACCTTCAAACCGCTTAATTCTTCAAGGCTGAAATATCCCCATTCGGCCATTTCCAGATCATCGTTGAGTATGGCAAATCCGAAAAAATTTCGGCTTTCAGGATCATATTCCGCCGCATACCAGTCGCACCCGCCGATAAAGAAGTGCATATAAATAATCTTCTCTTTCAGGGATACACTTTCGGTCGAGTAAAACGCCGGTATCTTTGCAAGCTCTTCCGGGCCTGGCTTGTTCCACATAATTGCCCCCTTTATTTTTACTGTTGGATTTGAATTTTATTCCATGATCAAACTCTTCCCTGCGATTAGATTAGAACCCGGACTTTTAAGCAGTGAAAAAATCTCCTTGTTGACCAGGATTGCCAGTGGCTCTGTGACGTAATCGCCTTTCTTGCCATTCAGGGAAGCGATGACGGACGTTTCTATACTTCCGAATTCCGTTGAAAGAAGCACAAAATTACTGAACTGCCCGCTTATTATGTGCCTGTATTTCTTCGTTTCTTCCGGAGTGATGTCTCTCATGCTTTAGTTCCTTTCATTTTAAAAGCATTCTTTACATCAATAAAAGCCTCGTTTTTCCTCCTCTCTTTGCCTTGCCATTGACAGAAAGCTCTTTTTGTGTTCTTCTTGGGGCCAAGGCCGGTTTATAAAAAAACCGGCCCCGCTGTCTAACAACCCCTTCAACCTGCCACTAATATTCCTCTGGTTTCAGATACTCCTAATCATCCATTTTCGATTTTTAAGGTTCTAGCCTTATTAAAGAACTAGTACAAATCCTCTTCAAGAAAGGGTAATTTGGCTTTAAAGACCAGTGTCCTAAAGTTCCAATTTCCCCATCTCAAAAATTTGGCGCAGGTTGTTAATCTTGGGGTATGGATACAGAAGAAAAAGAAGAAAGCTTGAGAAAGCTCCGCATACTCCTGAAAGAGTATTTTTCCGAGGAAGAGCTGCTTGAGATGAAAAGCTTCCTTGTCAGAATCGCCGACCTTTTGGTCGAAGCGTATCTGGATGGAGATCTTTCTTAAGAAGCAGAAGAGTTTATTTTGAGGGAATTTTAGCTTCGAAATAATATGCCAAACCCATCAAAACAAAAACCAAAAATAAGGAACAGGCTTTATAACTGCCGAAAAGCGATAAATCTCAGCCAGGAAGATGCGGCTTTTCTAATGGGGCTGGATCATTCCCAGTTTTCCAAGTGGGAAAGGGGTGAAAAGAACCCAGGTGTCTATAACGCCGTAGGGCTGGCCGTTGTTACCGGGGGAACGGTTGAGGATGTTTTCTTTGATTACCGGCAGGAATGGCAGGAAAAGATCGATGAGAGGATGAAGCTTCTTGATTCAATGCGTCAAAATACGGAGGTTTTGCGATAGCCAAAAAAGGTCGAAATTTTTAGTCGAAAATAAAAAACATGAACGACACACCTATCGATAATAACGATAAGCGTAACGATAGCCGTAACGATAATAAGAATATATATAATATCGATCGTAAGGGTACTATCGATAGTAACGATAACGATAGGGCTAATGAGCGCAATTCTTTTTATTTAATGAAAGAGGAGATTTTAGCCGGAGATTTAGCCGATGGACTGGATGATAAGCTGAACTTCGCGTTTTATCTTTCAGTCGCAAGAAAATACCCGGAAGAATTCCTGCGAAAAATCTTCTCTCATGTAAGGGGAATCCCCGCAAGCAAAATAAAAAAGTCGAGGGGCGCGTTATTCAATTATCTGGTGCAAAAATATGAAAATAGAGGAAAGGATAATCGCGGTTGACCCCGGTACCCGCTATCAGGGAATAGCCGTTTTTCAGGATGAAACACTGAATGTGTCGTTGGTAAAAAACCTACGAGATAAAGGCTCCCGCAGGGAAAGACTGAAAGAGATTGAAGAGCTATTTCAGTCTTTTATTGAGGGTTATGCGCCCGATGTGCTGGTAATAAAGAGGTTTCTTCCAGGACAGCCGAGGTTTTTGAAAGCGGTAATCGATGAAATTAAACATCTGGCTCGGAAAGAAAAGATGAGAATCTGCAATTTTTCGCCATTAGCCGTACGGAAAATAATCGGCGGTAATGTTCACGCCACCAGAAAGGACATGGCGGAGAAGGTTTCTTCAATTTATCCCAAATTGAAAAATCGCCCGAAAGAGAACCTAAAATTCGATTGGCCGGAATTAAAAAATCATCCAAATCAGGATCGAAAATCCTTCCAGTCGAACTTAAAAATCAAGCAAGACGAGGATAAGCAGAAAAATGAAAATAGGAAACGAAAGCTTAGGGAAAAATACTGGGGGTATATGTTTGATGCGGTGGGGTTAGGAGTTTGTTATTTGAGTAAGCTTATTAAATCTAATAGCGCGGGTCATAAAGGGAAGCGAGCCTTCTAGAACAAGATAAATAGTAACAGGAAAACACTATTAAAGATTCTTAATTTTTTCCAAGTCCTTATAAGTTTGTGCTAGGACTTTTTCAAAGCATTCTTTGCAGAATCTTCTTATGGAAGTAAACCCAGACCCTACTTTAGGAATACCAAAACAATCTTGCCCAGCTTGAATATCGTCACAACAACGGCAACACTTACTTTTTCTTTCAACAATAACTCTTTTGGGTCTTCCATTTGATGACCCGATAAGAGAAGGCGTTGGGCCTTTAGGATTGTTGTTTTTCATAGTCACCTTGAGCTTTTTTAATTCTACGAACAAGAAATTTGAGAGCTTCCCCTAGAGAATCAATCACAACCTTAAATTCTCCTGTACTGCAATCTTTCCTGTCCTTATTATTAAGTTTTTTATTAACTTCATTGTTAACCATTATTACCGCGGCGACAAAATTATTTTTTGCCTTAATACCCAAACTTGAATATTTATAAGAAATTTCTGTACCAACTGGTTTTAATTTAACATTATTCAAGAGAATGTTTGCGGTACGTTTAATCTGTTCATCAAGTCTTTTTCTTGCTTCATTCCATTCTTTGTGCGGCTGAATTGGAAAAGGTTCGGCAGGAGGATGACGAGTTATGCCTGTTGTTCGAGATGTTTTAACGATTTCTTCCGCTTGACTCGGGTCCAAGCCGAGAGTTTTGAGTTTATCGCGAAGATCCTCAATAATATGTTTATCTTCCGCAGTTGAAAAATCTTCTTCCCATAATGAATCGACAATCTCTCCGTTTACTTTTATCCCCGATTCTTCAATGGTAAGCCGCGCCTTACCTTCACGTACTACTTTTGGAACTTCCGGATCTTCACCGCCAATAACCTTTTCCCAAAATTTCTCATCGTCATTCTCGAATTGCTTAAATTCTTTCAAACGTTGATCGAGATTCATTCCGAGGTGGGTAACAATATGGCCAAGATTATCAGGATGGGCTGGATCGTTCTGGACAATAACACGCATTATCCGACCGACAAATTGAATATACGGCGCGAGAGTTCTAAATGGCCGAAAAATAGCGGCAACGCTCAATTTCGGATGATCAAAACCCTCTCCTAACATCTGGACTTGAATTATGCAGTCAAGGGTTCCATTCTTTAAATCGGCGAGAATTTTCCCTTGCTCATCCTTGTCTTGTTCACTATGAATCACTTCGGCGCTATACCCACGTTCTCTATACATTGACCGAATATTCTTTGCGTGGTTAATGGTGCATGCTACAGCAATAAGTTGATGTTTGGTGCCCGTTTGCCGAAGTTCTTCCAGTTTTTGTAGGCTGCTATCAACTATGTGTTGATTGCAAAGTTTTGCCAGAGCAATTTCTCGGCTAAACCAATCTTCTTCTTTTAGCTTTAAAATATCATCAAGGGTATACTTTTTTCCTTGTTTATCATTAAATTCTAGTTCTATTTCCGAAGGTGCTATATAACTTGCCTTTAGACGTTTTATATATCCCTTGAGTGTCGCACTCCTAAACGGATAGCGGTAGACTACTTCGCCGTCGATTTCTTGCCTGTCACTACGGAAGGGCGTGGCAGTCATATGAATAATTTTTGCCTTTGGAAATTGTTCAAGAACTTTTTTCCAACTTTCGGCGGCACTGTGATGAGCTTCGTCAATAATAATCATATCAAAGAAATCATCGGGGAATTGCGTAAGCCATTTATCGACATTTATAGCAAGTTGCTGAATGTTTGTAATAACGATGTGCGCTTTTTCGGCAACAGATATATTTCCTGTTTCAAGAGTACAAGCGAGTGGTCCGGAAATCATTTGAGCATTCGTAAGTGTTCCGGTCTTTCTCCAAAAACATTTCTGACGATTCGTTATATCCATCGCCTCATATAGTCCTTCTTTAATTGTGAGATTTGGTGAAATAATCAAAACTCTACCTTGCGCCATACCAAGAGGCAACAACGCGGCTAGCCCAGATTTTCCACACCCAACTGGAATTTGAATAATGGCTTTATTTTTCCCCGCGCTAAAAAATTCGTTAACTTGGAGATAAGCGTCTTTCTGTGGCTCACGAAGGGCTTCATTTGTTTCAATATTGAATTCAAGATTAATGAAAAAAGTTTCCAAGGATCGGCTTGAACGAACCCAACTATCGAGTTGCTCTTTCTCAAAAGTCCATTTTTTACCAACCTTATTAGCGGGAATCTTTCCTTGCCTAGCCAGGGTATATAAAACAGTTTTTCCCATGTCGAGATATTTGGCTGCTTCCTCAATGGAAAACCACTGTTTAGTCATTTTCTTATCTTCTTCAGGATTTCTTATCATATGATATTAAATGATAGCAAATGATAAGTAAAAGTCAAGTAAAATCAACTTAATTTTTCTGTTAAACGGGGTATGTAAGGGAGCGAGCCTTGTAGGGCGAATGAAAAAGAGAAAGTTAACATAACGATGTTATGTCTAACCCAAGCCCGCAATCAGCGTTCCTTAAAGATTTATTTAGGCTGATTGTGGGCGCAGGGCGAAGCGAAAGGGTGAGGCAAGGGCAAGTGCCTATAATATTAATATTATAGGCAGGAAGGTTTAAGTAAAATAAAATGAGAAATTGAGGCTCATTTTATTTTGCGACCCCGCAGGGGATAAACCGACCGGACTTGCCCGACCCGAAGGGATGCCGAACCCCTGAGCCGCTTTCTCTTTTCATAAGCCCTTTCCTGCGAGCGACACCGATTTTGTCTTGCAATAACATGTGTTTTTGCTCGTCTTGACAAATAATTTATAAGATGTTAATGTATAGGCAGTTAAAGCATTGTTCTTTAAAAACTGAAAAGCAGAACCTCGTTTTGTAGGGCGAAAATCTACTCTTTAGGATGGTCTTAGAGGGCAGATTAAACCTTATAAAAGGAGGAAGAAATGATAAAGAAGGAAAGATTGTGTGAAAAGATAAATATATTAAGTAGAGATAAGGATTTGATGAAGTTGTTAAAGATCGCAATAAGTATTTACCCGGAATATAGAAGCAAAAAGGGTCGAAGGACGTTTTGGGGAGAAAAAATCCTTAATGTTGCGACTCGACTTAAAAAGAGAGGTTTCAGGGTAAAAGAATATTCAACTTTGTTAAAAGCCGGAGGGTTTATCTATTACCTGTTTGAAGGAGCCCTAAAATTTGAAAAGAAATAGGGAATGGGGAAAACATAGAGTGAGACAGTTAATCGCTCTAATCTTGTCTATGTGCATTAAAACAGTTCTTTAAATCTAAAGGGGAGGACAAAACCTCCCCTTTTTAATTTCGGGATTATAAATGAAAACGGATTCTCGTATAAATATAAAAATAGTTATTCCAAATATTAAAAAGACAGTCATTTCTTCGCTGAAATTGCTTGTACAATATTTTTTTAGGCAAAAATATAAAAAAATACCTTTTAATCTTGCCGGATATTACGAGGAATTGCACATAGAGGAAGAAATTCTAGAAAAGATGAAAGAGCTTGCAGGGGTTCATTATCTTGAAACCGAAGAAAATGAAAAATTGCTTGTTTTAAGGCCCCAAAAATTGAGTACCAGAGAAATAGAAAAGATCTTCTATTGGACGGAATTTTATGGCCGTTGGGATTTGACCATTAGGATATTTGGTTTTATGAAAAGATGTTTTCCGGAAAGAGGAAAATTTTTAGAGAAAGGTACTATTGAAGGAAAAGGTGTTTTTCGCGGTTTTATCTCTCCCCGATTCTGGCTAAAATGGGAGGCCCTATATCACATCATAGATAAAAAGAAAGCGATAGAAGTAAAATTTTCAGATGAACTTTTATTTATTCGAGGTGGCATTGATTTACTTATTCAATCTTCCTTTAGTAATTATATCTTTGAAATAGGGGAAACAGGCTCATCATCTTTAATCTACGAACCTCCGCTCGGTCTTAGTACCTCTCAAGGAATTACTTTTTGCCCAAAATATTCAGCTATATTTGAAATTTTAAACGAAATCAGAAACGAAGTAATAGCCCCTTATTTCAAGAATCAATATGGAGTAGAATTTAGAACCCTTATCCCTGTTGAATTTGGGCCGATTGATGAACCCAGTTTAGGATTGTGGGAATCGGATACAAAAGAGAAGAATAAACTTAAAGAAGAGATATTTAAAACCATACTTTTAAAAATAAAAGAATCCCAAATGCCTACAAAAGAAAACAGCGCAGAACTTCTAAATGACGAATTTTCTATAAAACCGCAAAAGTCTCAGCAATTATTAAAGTTGGTCAAACTAGAAAAACCAAGAATTAACTTTTGTAATAGCGAAATACCAAAAATAATCCCTCTGGAAATCGAGGAAAAGGTCATTACCAAGAAAAGAGAAGCAAGTCCTCAGATATTTTCTCTTTTGAAGTGTCATTTAGAACACCACTATCAGCAAAACGATGATATTCATTGGTTGCACGGGTTTATCATATTCCCTGCCTGGAGGAAGAAAGAAGAAAAAGAGAAAATGGATTATTTAGAGGCCTTTAGCAGATCCCATTCTTTTCTAAAGAGGCTGGGAAAGAATACAAAGTTATGGACGATTAAAGAAAGGAAGGCCGGGCAAGGGGATAGATATAAAAAGGGTCACTGGACTCTGGAAAACGTTGATTTTAATTCCAATATTTTTGATGCTTGGGAACGCTATAAAAAAGCAAAAGAATTAGAAAAGAATGGTAAATTTTCAGAAGCAAAACAAATGCTGGTCGAAGCTTGTAATATATACCCAGACTTCTTAGATGGCCATTTGCTTTTGTTGGAATTTTACAAGAAAGAAGAGTTTAAGAATGCAGAAGACGAAAGCATTAAACAGATGTTAATATTCTTTGAAAAAAAGAAAAACGAATATTCTATTGCCCTTAATGTCATAAAAAATCTAAGACAAACCAGAGAAGATGATTATTGGAAGAAGCTAGATGATGGTGCAAAAGAAACGATATGGGGAATAGAGGCGGCGTATAAAAAATTTGAATCTATTGAAATAGATTTAAGCAAAAGGTGTGAAGATCGAAAAGTTTTTACTCCGGAGGAAAAGGAATGGGAAAGACTGAAAGACTTAATAATAGATGTGGTTGATAAGAAAGATGAAGATAAGTTCAAAGAGCTAATAGCACACTCTGCTATTAAAAAGGTAATAAAAATAGTGAAGTATAAAATTTCGGTAGATTTTCATGATTTTGAAGAAGAAAACATTGAAAGGCGAATTGTTAGCCATTTTTACGATGAAATAAAAAAGGTAGAAATTGCTAATTTTTCCGCATTAAAATATTTTAACAGCTACTTAAGAAGAGCCCTATACTATTCTGTGAAAAAAGAAATTCTCGAAGAAAAGGGAGTGGAAAATGTCGAAGAAATAATGAAAGAAATTATCGGAAAAAAAGGAAAAGGATTACAAGACAAGGACTTCCGAAACGATTACCCTGAAGACCAGCCTCAATGCTAACTCACCCTTATTTTTTTATCCTATATTTAATCCATTCTAAGTAAAATCTTACCATTAGCTCACTTTTTCATAACCTTACCCAATTTATTGAACCACTAAGAAGCAAATATTCGGCATTGCGATCACCTCCCCACAGCTATATCGTAAATACCCGCAGATTTAAGTAGAAAATCTCACCTTTCAGTTATCAGAAAGTTTCCGAAATCTTTCTATCTCTTGTATGGGTGCCAAGCAAGAAAAACCGTTTGGCGCAGGATCTTGGCAATATTCCAATGGCTGCAAACCATAAAAGGATAGGATGGAGGTGATAAAGCATGAAGAATCCGAAGCAGAAGTTAAAGTCAAAGATTGTAGATAGAAAGAAGCGCGCAATCTCGGTTTTGGACATGGCCCGAAAGGGCTTAATCTCTATAAGGCCAGATTTGAGATTGCTGATAGTCCTTTAGAAACGATAAAAAATAATCATTAAAATTAACAATGGAGGTTTCAATGAAGAATATTGCTAATATCCAAAAGGAAGTACGCTTAAAAGATGAACATGGACACTTCCTTGGAAAGATTCTTAATCAAATAATTTATGTGTATTGCAAACGCTGCAAAAAATTCCATGAGGTTATGCCGAAAGGAGGCGAAGAAAAGATACAAATTAATTAACAAAGCAGTAGTTTAACCATAGGGCATAGAGCCATAAGAGAAGGTTAAAGGCCCATTACCGTAGGACTAAAAGTTCGAAGGTAGTGGGCCTTCCTTTTAGTCCTCAAGAGAGGGCTACCATGACTCTATGTCAGGAATGTATAAACAACGGAAACACATGTAAGGGTATCTGTAAGGCGCTTAAAAAAGAAATCACCGGCAGAGGCAAAACTGCTGCGCTGAAGCCGAAAACTTATCCGGTTGATATGTTGCATATAGAGGATGCTCACCAGGACTTAAATGATTTTCAACTCAAAGTTCTATATGGCATGGCTGAATTCAGCGCAACTACGAAGGATGACTTAGCCAACAAGATAGATGTGAATGAAGCTATAGATGTTGGTCTAAATGAAAATGAAAAGCGCGTGGTCAGGCTTTTCATGGATGGCTATAAACAGGATGAGATTGCTGAAAGTCTGGGTGTTTCGCAGCCTAGAGCTAACTTCCTGCTCAAGAGGGCGCTGCGGAAGCTGAAGAATATTTTGTCTTAGGTAGTTATAAAATTGCCGATAACTCCCTACAACCATTGAGGAGGTGATGAAACGATGGAGAAAAATGTTGTAATTAAGGTGGCCGGAGCGGCGGAGCCGCACGAAGCAAAAATTCATCCAGGAACTACCTGTCGCGATCTTCTGGATGCGCTTGGGCTAGCAAGAAATCTGTTGTTAACCCAAGATCCTGCCGGAACGCCGTTTGGAGCGGATGAAAACCTCTTTGACAAAGTGGCTGATGGTCAGAAGCTCTATGCGGTGCCGCCGATGGAAGTTGGTAAAGAGTAAAAAATATCAGTAGCCCTGCGTTTCTATTGGATAACACAGGAGGCGCAGGGCTACTGAAGGAGGGTAAAAAGTAATGGAAAGGAATTCTTCTGATGGCGGAGGGCTTGGTTTAGGGCTGATTCTTTTAGCTTTAGGAGTGGCGATAGCTAAAAAAATTGTGGAAAACAGCACTCCTCATCAGGATTTTATAGATTCGGATTTACCTGATCTCAAGAAGATCCCCGAGCCAGTAATCCCGGAAGTAAAAGCTTTGCCCTCAAACAGGCAGCTAACACATAGAAAAAAAGAAAACCGAATAATTGATGTCAGAAAAGTTGTGAGGCCTAACCCCCTGCCATACCATCTGGAAAAAGGCTGGCAGAAAAATGGAAGAATTTATCAGGGCTATTATCGTTGCAGGTTGGGTGCGTTCAGGGGACAGATAGAGGAAAGATTCAATGGCGATTACAAGTTTTATATTTTTGATCCGCCTGAAGCAGTTCTTACGGGTTCTCATAAGGCTTGTTTTACTAATGTGGGTGCCGGTCGCTATCATGTCCACTTTGGGGTAAATTCTGAAGACTTAGACGGCGGCATCATGGCCGTGGAACGGCTACTTTATCAAAGTTTAAAACGGAGGTGAAAAAATGGAACGAGTAAAAAGTTTGGTTTCAAAAGTTGAAAAGAAGTTTGATCAGGAAATTGAGGCTTATCAAAAAGAAACAGAAAGCCTTATTAAATTTAAAACCCAGCTCAAGGATTTAACCAGAAATTTTATTTCTTCCCTTGAGCCGAAATTGGTGCTGCGATACCGCACAGGTTCTCTCTTTATAAAGGAATGTGCGCAATACCTGACTTCTTCGTCGGAAGAGGTAATCCACTTAGTCAGTGGCATAGAACTGGAAAAGGACTCCTTTCTTCTAGATCGCTTGGAGAAGGTGGAATATCGGGCAAGCATGGTTGGCGCAAAGGCGGATATTCAAGATTTATTCAAAAAGTTAATCGAACTGGATGAGAAATATGGCCACTTACTTTTGGCGGTTTTTCACAGCCACCCTTTTAAAGGAATAGCCGGTACTTGTCCTTCGGGAATTGATCGTAATCTACAAAATGGCATAGAAGCATCCGGTTATAAAACCATTCAGGCTATCTTTTCCAGAGATGGCTACATCAGGTTTTTCAGCAATAAGTTGGATTTTGAAATAGAGGTTTACGGCAAAGGGGTTGAAAAAATAAGCGAACAGGGGAATGAGAAAGTTTTTAAGCTTATCGAAAGCAAAGGTGTTGAATGAAAAACGAAAACATAAAAGATAGTTTATCCATTAATCAAATAATATGCGGCAGCATCTTGACTGAATTGAAGAAGATGCCCGATGGCTGCATAGATATGATTATTACCTCCCCGCCTTATTATGGTCTACGAAAATACGGCGACTATAAACAGCAGATTGGGCTGGAAAAAACTTTTGACGATTTTATGGAAAAGATTTTGGCGATAACTGGCGAGATAAAAAGAGTTTTGAAACCCACAGGGCAGTTTTGGCTGAATTTCGGTGATTGTTATGGAACAGGAAGCGGGGCTGGAAGTAGAAAAGGAAGCAAACAAGCCACCAATAAGGGCAGTAATTACTATGAAGATAAAGGTAAAAATCCGCCCGGGGAGCAAAAATGCCTGATGATGATGCCCGAACGCGTTGCTATAAGAATGGTTGACGAGCAGAGCTGGATTTTACGGAACAAAATCAAATGGGCAAAACAGGTTTTAATCAAAAAAGAAAAAAGGACTACCGGCTCGGTTATGCCCACTTCGGTCAAAGACAGGTTTAACGAGAGCGGGGAGGAACTTTATTTTTTCGTGAAGCAAAAGAAATATTATAGCGATTTAAATGCCGTCAGATTGCCTCCACAAAGTGAGTTAAATTTTGAGAGGCCGAGAATGGGGCAAGGCGGACAAACTATTTATGAGCAAAAAAGAAAAGACGGGGTTGTAAGACAGAAAGATTATCCCGAAAGCAAATATAATAAGTTTAATTATCGCGTTCGAGACGCGAAAAAAAAGTCAAAACAATGCCCGCAATTTAAAGCAAGCGAGAAAGAAATAAAAAATTATTCTAAATATGGCAAAGGTAGCGAATATGAACAGAAATACGGCGAGCCGTGGGATAGATTTGGAAGCAATACTAAAAAGGCAAAAAGTTTAGATGATAGATTGCAAGACACAAAAAACAAAGATATGAAATCCATCCGGAGCTATAATCTTAAAAAATTATTAAGCGAGGTGAGATTGGGGATTAAGCCGAATACGGGAATGGTTAAATATAACATTTCAGAAAGACAGAACGAATTGATTGAAGGCGGAGTAATAAACGCTAGCCAAAGAGTCAGGGGATTTTTTGATGAATATGGCGGCAAAAATAATCCTCTCGGGAAAAATCTCCCAACCGTCTGGCTCATCGGAAGCGAGCCTCATAATTTTCAGAAAGAATTAGGAGTTGATACCGACCATTTCGCCACGTTCCCTCAAACCTTGGTGGAAATTCCGATTAAATTCGGATGCCCGAAAGAGATTTGCAAAAAGTGCGGAACGCCAAAAACGGCAGTTATCAAGACGGATTATCGGATAGCCGGTAAGTCGCCAAACGAAAAATATAATGGCCGAAAAGTCGGCTTGGAAAGCGGATCAATAAAGCCTCAGGAGCTGAAATATGGTAGGGCAGATGCGATAAGAAACGTTGTTGGCTACTCCAGTTGCAATTGCAATGCTGATTTTGAGCCCGGGACAGTATTAGATCCGTTTTGCGGTAGCGGAACGACCGCCGTCGTCGCCAAAAAATTGGGCAGAAATTACATAGGGATTGAGCTGAATCCTGAATATTGCGAAATTGCCAAAAGAAGATTGGAAAAAACAGAAAAGAGCTTAAAATGAAAAACCCCCCAAATTCAGATAAGCCGGAATTTAATGTTTTTTATACCAAACCTCTAAAAGAGAATGTTTTTGACAGGCAGTCTCGCATTACCGGATTTGATCAAGGAAAGCTTGCTTCAGCCACTGTTGTTTTAATCGGAGCCGGTGGTCTGGGTGGGGAAATCGGCGAAGGACTGGTGAGAAAAGGCATCGGCAGAATAAAGATCTTTGATGCCGATGTGGTTGAGCCTTCTAACCTTAACAGGCAGTTCTTTTTCAAAGAAAACATTTACAAAAATAAAGCGATATCTCTGGCGGAAAATCTTTCTTGGTTTGGTTTTGGTCAAAGTACTATTTATGGTTACGCTTATTCCTTTGAGGAAGCCCTTGCTTTGAATATAGATTTAAGCTGTTCGGTGGCCATTGTTGGAGTGGACAATAACCCCTGCCGGGTACGAGCCGCCTCTTATTTTCTTAAAAGAAAGATCCCAATTATCTTTACCGCAGTCTCTGAAGATGGGAATTCCGGCTATGTTTTTATTCAGGAATCAAAAGAGAATTCTCCATGCTTTGGTTGCCTGAACCCTTCAGCGGTTGAAGAGGTAAACAATAAAATTTTCCGCTACCCTTGCCCTAATACACCGGCCGTCAAAGATATCCTTAAAACCGTTGCCGGACAGGTCATCTATTCCGTTGATACCCTGATTATGCCTCGAAATAGAGCCTGGAATTACAGAGTTATTTATTTGGATGGCAGTATACCCAGCGGCTCCGTGATAATGGAAAGAAGGCCTGGATGCTTAATCTGCTCGGATCAGAAAAAATGGCTAAAATGCTGACCTCTTTCTTGGAAAGATTGGCTATAAAGGTATTTGAGGCGGGACAGAAAAAACTTGCTTCCTCCGATTGCCAAAAAATAGTTCCACCTTCAAGTTTATATATAGGAAGGAGCCCGAAACCATATAGCCCTCGTGAGGAAGAAAACGTTTTCCTATCGCAAAGTGAAGGAGAAGGACATAGCTATATTTTAGGCGGAACAGGGACCGGAAAAACTACCTTCATTGAAAATCGCATTCGGCACGACATCCTTCAGAATAAAGGCTGGTGTCTTTTGGACGCCCACGGCGACCTTTCGGAAAAACTGATAAGATTTCTTGCTACTCTCTGGCAGTATAAGGAAGGAAAGCAAAAAGAGGAAATGGCTAGACGGCTGCTTTTGGTCGAGCCATTTCACGATAGAATAACGGGATTCAACCCCTTAGAAGCCAGCTTGGGAGATTCGGTTTATCCCTGTGCATTAGAAATGATGGGCGTTTTTAAAAAAAGATGGCCTGACTTCGGCCCGAGAATGGATGAGCTATTCAGGACTTGCCTCGTAACTTTGGGAGAAAATAAACTTACATTATTGGAGATGCCTCTTCTCTTAACAAATAAAGAAGCAAGGTGCGCGCTGGTTGGAAATCTCACAAATCAGGAAATCAAAGCCTACTGGCTTGATAGGTATAACAAATTAAGCCAGGGATCAGAGGTTCAGTATCGAGAGCCGGTTCTCAATAAAGTTACCGAGTTTCTGACGGATGAAAATATTAGGTTTATACTTGGCCAAGCGAGAAGCACCCTTGATTTTAGAAGGGCGATGGATGAGGGAAAATGGATAATTTTGAATATCTCTAAAGGAAGATTAAAAAGCAACGCCTTGCTGTTGGGCGGATTGTTTTTAATGAAGCTTCAGCTTGCCGTCCTCTCAAGAGCGAATATTTCGTCTTATCAGCGTCGTCCTTTTTACACTTACCTTGATGAGTTTCAGAATTTTATAAATGCCAGAGAAAGCGGAGATGTTGAGACGCTACTTTCGGAAAGCAGAAAATATAACCTATACTTGACCATGGCCCATCAAAATTTAGCCCAACTGGACAGTTCTCTTTTGAACGCAATTTTTGGTAACATCACGGCACTACTTTGTTTCCGGCTGGGTTATAAAGACGCTCTTACCCTGGCACCGGAGCTAAGCCCTGCGGATAAAAAGGTGCTTGGCGATAACCTGATTAAATTAAGAGTCGGTGAAGCCTATTTAAAAATCAAAGGAAAACCGGCGCGATTGGTTAAAATCCCTTTTCCCGTTACGCCTAATGTTCATCCTAAAGTTGTGGAAGAATTTAAAAAATATTCCCTTTCTTTTTCTACAAGGCCATTGTTGGAAGTTAAAAAGGAAATTGAGGAAAGGCACCGGAAATTACAAACAAAAAAGACAGCAAGCAGTTGTTCTCCAAATAGGAATAATCCCATGGAGGGTCAGAATGGCTGGTAGAAGGAGTCCTTTTAAGAAGGCAAAGAACTCTCTGGTTTTGCAGGAACGGGATAAAAAGATTATTGCTTTATGCCATGAATACCATTTTTTAACGCGGGAGCAAATTCGACTCCTTTTGGGCTTTAGTCGCAATAGAGCAAGCACTAGATTAAGAAAACTTTTTGATAACGGTTATCTTTCGCGCCGCTTCCTGCCGGTTATTCAAGGAAGCGGAAAGATTCTTTATTTCCCCGGTCCCAGAGGAATAGAGATAATCTCGGAGAAATCCGGCATCGATCCTCTCAAGATAAAACAAAAAAGAAAGCAGATCTTGGAGATAAGGAATTTTTCCCTGCCGCATTATCTTTTGATTAACGAATTTAGAATAGCTTTTTCTCTCGCCTCAAGGAATATCCCCGAGATAAGCCTTAAATCCTGGAACACTCAAAAGGAAATACCACTGCGTTTGGAGGGGAAGGAGTTCTATCCCGATGCCTATTTTGTTTATGGCTATCGCAATAAACTTTATAACCTCTTCTTGGAAGTAGACCGCTCCACGGAAACCAATGGGCGGTTTCTGGGAAAAGTGAATAATTATTTGAAATACGGTTTTGACGGTTACTATCAAAAACAATCTGGGTTCCAGTTTTTCAGGGTTTTAGTTACCTGTAAGAGTATGGCAAGATTACAAAATCTTAATAAATTAATCGAACAAAAGACCGATAAGATGTTTTGGCTGGCACTTCAGGCGGATATTTCGCCTGGAAAAATTTTGGGTAAGATCTGGCACAGGCCGGCTCGAAGCTCTCTTTTTTCTATTTTGGAGGACTAAGGATGAGATACTGCGCATTTTGCAGGAGAATGTCACCGGGTAAGCCCACCTACTGCCAGTTTTGTGGCAGGACTTTCTGGGTAAAGATTTGTAGCCATTGTCACGAAATAAACCCTACACAAGCGTTGATTTGCAGAAACTGCGGAAACGCTGAGTTGTCGCAACCTTCAGGATCACTTCCTTCTTGGTTGGTTTTTCTTGGCATCTTATGCGGAATTTTAGCTCTTACATTAATAATAGGGTTTATTAGGAATTTAGTAGCATTCCTTCCTTTATTTGTTGTTATCGGTTTATTATGTCTCGGATTTCTCTTTATTCCTCCCGCTATAAGGAAGTTGCTTAAACAGGCATTCGGGTGGCTCTGGAGAGTAGCAATAATAGGTAATAGAAACAGGCGATAAGTCGAGGGACGGAATTTTTTAAATATGTCCATAACTATGCTAAAAATCAAAGGGTTAAAAATTGGCTGCGTAGTGTTTCGGAAACACTGCCTCAAACACTATGCAAAACAAAGCGGCATTTTAAAAACTATGGAAAAAGAACTGCTCGAAAACATCTTCAAAATTTATGATGAGGCGAAGAATCGCATTCTTCTTTATGTGGAGGCATCTGTTCCAGAGGGACAGTTTAAGGCTCTGCGGAAATTGATTCTTGATGAGCTTGGTTTAAGTGGTGCGGAAGGCAAGATAAAACAATTTTTGGAAAAGGACAGGGCGGGCAAGAGCTGAATTTGGCAAAGGGGGTGGTTGAATATGAGTGAAAAAACAAGACAAAAAGACAGATGAACGTGGCTGGGAGGCTTTGAAGAAAATGCTTCAGGAACGGGGCGTTACTAGTCCGGAACTGGAAGAAGCACAAAACTGTTTCTACCAAGGCATAGAAGTGCTGGCAAAGCTATTTCTATCATGCTATTTACCAGAAGAAAATAAAAACAAGCACGATAAATCACTTGACAAAACTTGATAATATTTGTATGATTGCAGTATGCCTTTTAACTCAACAACCACAAAATATCGTAATATTTTTAGAACGGCAGAATTTCTTGGCGTTCATGAACGAACGGTGCGATACTGGATAAAAAAGGGATGGATTATGCCAAGGCGTGACTATAGAAATTACCCTGTCTTTACCGATGAAGATATAAAGAAGATTGAAAAGTGGCGCAATACTGCGAGGAAGTCGTGAGAGTCGCGTTATATACGAGAGTTTCGACGGAAGACCAAGCCAGGGAAGGATTTTCGCTGGAAGTGCAAAAGAATTATCTTTTGCAGTATGCGAATAACTTCGGCTGGAAAGTTTTTTGCAGTATTGGTGGCAAGAATGTTTATGAAGACGATGGGTACTCCGGCTATACCATGAACAGGCCGGCATTTCAAAGGCTTCTTTTTGACGCAAGAAACAGGAAATTTGATCTGGTAGTTATTTATAAGCAGGACAGACTGAGCAGAAGGCTTAAAGATTTGTTGTCGATGCTTGAGGAATTTGAAAACTTGGGAATAGGGTATAAATCCGCCACTGAACCTTTTGACACGACTTCAAGCGCCGGGAAGATGGCCATTCAGATGCTGGGAAGCTGTGCCGAATTTGAAAGAAACCGCTTGGTAGAAAGGGTTTTCCCCGGAATGATAATCGGGGTTAAGAAGGGTCATTGGCAGGGTGCCAGATACGCTCCTTACGGCTATATCCACAATAAAGAAAGCAAGAAGCTGGAAGTTAATCCTGAAGAAGCCAAAATCGTCAAAGAAATTTTCTCAATGTATCGAAACGGCAAAAGCACCTCCCAGATAGCCGCCCATTATTATGAACTTGGCATCCCTTCAAAGCAGGGTGGAAGATTCTACACGAAATTCATTTCCGACATATTGAAAAACAAGGTGTATCTGGGAACGTTAATATGGAACAGGAAGCACTATGACACGAAACAAAGGACAAAAAACGGGGAGGGCAAAGGCTATAAATACGTAAGAAACGACCCTTCAAAAATAATCGAGGTCCCGAACGCCCACGAGGCAATCATTCCCCAGAAGGAATTTGACGAGGTTCAAAGACTCCTCAAGAGAAACTGCACTACCAGTGTTATTCGCTTCAAGAACAACGTCTATCATTTATCCGGCGTATTAAGGTGCAAAGAATGCGGAAGGGTATATCGAGGCCACATGTCAACAGTCAATCACCGCACTAAGGACAAAAGGGCGTGGTATCATTGTTCGTCCAAAGAGCAGTATTATACCAAATGCAACAATAAATCGGTTACTGCCGATGCTATAAACAAACAGGTATGGGAAATTGTTGATACGATATCCCGTAACCTCCACGTCCTGGAAGAATTGGGAGACGCGATAAAGCTTAGCGCCACCGAGCCGGAGCAATGCTATATAGAGCAGCTGGAGGCAAAGGAAAAACTCCTTAATAGAAATCTTGAAAAGCAAAAAGGGCTTTATGAGGTATTCTCAGAAGACAAGATAAATCTGGATATCTACAAGGAGCGGGCCGAACTTCTCAGGAACGAAGAGAAAAAATTGAAAGTCGACATAAAGACAATCCAATTGAGCATACTGGAGAAGAGAAATGCCGTTAATCTTACCAATATAACGCAGGATTTCCTCCTGAGGCTTAGAAACACCCCGCCAAATGAGCAATCCGACTATATGATAAAAAGCTTTATGAGAATCATTTTTAAGGGTATTTACGTCTATAATCAGGAAATTATTAAGGTTGATATTAATCAACCTTGGAAAATGTGCTATGAGGAAGGGCTAAAATGGCTGAAACAGGAAAAAATAGAGCCGAAACCGGAAAAAAAGGCAAGAAGAAGCTACGTATCCTTTTGCGTACCTTCGGCTGCCAGATGAATGCCCGGGATTCGGAATTCGTGATGGGGATGCTTCTGGACAAAGGATTCCGCAAGGCGGAGTCTCTAGATACTGCGGATGTCGTTATATTCAACTCCTGCTCGGTGCGGAAACGCGCCGAGGAGAGGCTCTTCAGCAACATTGGCGACCTGGCAGGGTTAAAGAGATCGCGGCCAGGACTTATTATAGGGCTGATGGGCTGTACGGCGCAGAATTATAAAGACGCGGCACTTGAAAGATCGCCGTTATTAGATTTTGTATGCGGGCCGGGGAACGAGCCCGACCTGCCGCGGATAGTGGGCGATATCTTAAAAGACAGGTGCCGGATGGTCGCTGCGGACAAAGTCAATGAGAAGAGACCGGAGCCCCCGCCGGGATACCGCGAAGGCACGTTTAAGACTTATGTATCAATAGGTGAAGGCTGCAATAACTTCTGTTCGTATTGCATCGTGCCTTATGTACGCGGCCGGGAGCGCTCGCGCGACGCGAAAGCGATAATCCGGGAGGTTGAGGACCTGGCGCGCCGCGGCTTCAAAGAAGTAACGCTCCTCGGGCAAAATGTCAATTCGTATAAACTGTCCACCAATCACTATTCACTATCCGCTAAAGCATCGGACTTCGTTAGATTACTAGAGCGGCTTAACTCCATACCTGGCATAGAGCGCATCCGTTTCATGACGAGCCACCCGAAGGATGCTTCCGTAGAGTTATTCAAGGCAATGAGAGATCTCGATAAAGTATGCGAGCACTTGCATCTTCCCCTACAATCCGGTTCGGACCGGATATTGAAGCGGATGAATAGAGGATATACGCAGAAGCGGTATATGAAACTGGCCGAGGATTATAAGCGGATAGTGCCGGGAGGGTCGCTTACGACGGATATAATCGTCGGGTTCCCTTCGGAGAACGGCAGGGATTTTAGCGAGACGGTCAAGGTGATGAAGAGGGTTGCTTTCGACAGCGCCTTTACCTTCAAGTATTCGCCGCGGCCGCCCGCAAAAGCGTGCAAACTTAAAGACGACGTGAAGAGCGCGGTTAAAGAAAAAAGGTTGAAGACTATTATCGAACTTCAGTGTAAAATATCGGGAGCAAGAAACGCCGGTTTAGCCGGTGATACGGTAGAGGTTCTCGTGGACGGCCATAGCAGTAAGGATCCGCGGAAACTTACGGGCAGGACTCGGACGAATAAGACGACCGTATTCGACGGCCCGCCCGGCCTTGCAGGTGAACTGGTGAGCGTAAGAGTAGAATCCGGTACGCCGTATGCGCTAAAAGGGAAGATGTTAAAATGATGAAGAAAGTTATCTTAAGTTTTTGTTTTTCTGTAGCTCTATTTTTGCCGGCGGCCTGCCGCGCGGATATCGCCGCGGTCGAGAAGAGTTTCCTGGAGGGCCGATACGAAAGGGCCGCCTACGATGCCCGCTGTCTCATAGACGAGAGGGCAAGACAGAGATATGAGCTGTATTATCTGAAAGGATTGAGTGAGCTTAAGCTGGGGAAATTTAATGACGCGCGGCAGAGTTTCAAGGCTATAATAACGAACTATTCGAAATCACCGAGATTCTTCGATGCGTATGTCGGCATGGGTGATGCCTACCTTCTGGAAGGTAATATAGATGAAGCGGCGAAGATTTATGCCGGCATAAAGGCGCGCTTCCCGTCCGATAGTAATATAGCGCTCGTTGACGCGCGTCTAAGCGATTGCCGCAAGAAGAGTGGTCCCGCCGCCGCGGCGCCGGCGGCCGCCGAGGTTAAACCGCTTGATCCCGGAGAGCCGGGCGTTTCGCAGTCTGCGGTTTCGCAGGACGAGGAGGTGCAGGGCCGCATCTCCGTCCAGGTAGGATGTTTCAAGAATAGAAGGAACGCGGATAGGTTATCCGAAAAACTTACCAATACCGGTTATGAAAGCTATGTAGAACTGCCGCTTGTTTCCAAGGACAATCTTTACAGGGTAAAAGTGGGCAGGCTGAAGACGCAGGAAGAGGCCGAGAGCCTTGCCGCCAGGCTTAAGCGAGAGGGTTACAGGACCAAGGTTTGCGATGAGACGGCCTGCCGGTAAAGGTAAAGCGACGATCATAATAATAGTCGGGCCTACCGCCATCGGGAAGACCGCCCTTGCCATAAAGCTTGCCCGGCGCGTCGGCGGTGAAATAATCTCGGCGGATTCGATGCAGGTCTATAAAGGCATGGGTATGCTGAGCCAGGCGCCCACGGCGGAGGAATTAAGGCGCGCTCCCCATCATTTTGTAGGGTTGCTCGAACCATCAAGAGAGTACAGCGTTGCCGTATTCATAAAGAAGGCCGCCCCCGCTATAGGAGCGATAATAGAACGAGGCAAGGTACCGATAGTTGCGGGAGGGACAGGCCTTTACGTTAAAGGTTTAGTCGACGGCCTATTTCCGTCTCCGAAGGCCGATTTGAAATTCCGCAAAAAGATGGCGGCGTTTGCCGCAAGATACGGCCGCCGGAAGCTTCACTCAAAACTTGCGCGGATAGATCCGGGATCGGCCAAAAAGATCCACCCTAATGATGCGCGGCGGATCATAAGGGCACTTGAGATATACCGCTCAACGGGCAAGACGAAAGCCGAGCTTAAAAGTCTGACTAGAGGTTTGAAGGATAGGTATAGGATAAAGATATTCGGGCTGACGGCGCCGAGAGACGAGATATATGCCCGGATAAACCTGCGGGTCGAGCGGATGTTCCTGGACGGAGTTTTGAAGGAGGTAAAGAGATTAAAGGCGGCAAAGAGAATGTCCAGGACCGCGAAAGCGGCTCTCGGGTTTAGCGAAATTTCTGGATATCTTAAAGGGCGATACGACCTCGCATGCGCAAAAGATATGCTGAAGATGAATACGCGGCGTTTTGCGAAACGTCAGTTGACGTGGTTCAGGGCGGATCGGCGGATCGGGTGGCTGGATGTGAGTAAGGTAGGGATGAGTGAGATAGTAGGTAAGATAGCGGGTAGCGTGTAGTATGGGTAGGAATATTTCCCCAGGAATCTTTCCCGGCAAGATTCCTGGTATACCACATGATCTTGCCGGGAAAGAGCGTGCGTTAGTGAGCGCGCAGGAGGAAGAACCTTGGAACGAGCATTACTGATAACAGTAGATCTGGGAAAGCGCGGGGAATGGACGGCGGAGGAGCGTTCGCGGGAACTGGCGGAGCTTGCCGGGTCCGCGGGCGCCAAGGTCGTAAAAGAAGAGATCGTCCGGCGCCATGAGATATGTCCGGCATTGTTTATAGGCAAAGGCAAGGCCGAAGAGTTATCCAGTTTCTGCGCCGCGGAGAATGTAGGTGTAGTTATATTCAATAACGAACTTACCGGGACACAGGCTAAGAACCTCGCGGAGGCGCTGGGCGTAAAGACGATAGACAGGACGCAGCTTATCCTCGATATATTTGCACGCCATGCCCGTTCGAACGAAGGCAAAGTGCAGGTCGAGCTGGCACAGCTTCTGTATATGCTGCCGCATCTTACGGGTAAAGGGGTAAGCCTTTCGCGCTTGGGCGGCGGGATCGGCACAAGAGGGCCCGGCGAACAGAAGCTTGAGGTAGATAGGCGCAGGATCAGGGCGAGGATATCCAAACTCGAGAGAGATCTCGATGGATTACGCAAGCGCCGCGGGATGATGCGCAAGCGCCGCGAACGATTTGCGATACCGATGATCGCCATAATAGGGTATACCAATACGGGCAAATCGACTCTCCTGAACGCTTTGACGGGCGCCGACGCGATGACAAGGGACAAGCTATTCGCGACCCTTGATCCTACAGTGCGCAGGTTCAGGATGCCGAGCGGCCAGGATACGCTCTTTGTGGATACGGTAGGTTTCTTAAACGAGCTTCCACACGATCTCATAGAAGCTTTCAAGGCGACGCTGGAAGAGGTAACGGCCGCAGATCTTATCCTACACGTGGTTGACGCCAGCCACCCCAAAGCGATAGAGCAGTCTCGGGCCGCGCGGAAGGTCCTGGAGGAAATAGGTGTACAAGACAAACCGGTGATTACCGTCTTGAACAAGATCGACAAGGTCGCGCCGGAGGTGGTAGGGCAGTTGAAGAGGCATTTTAAAGAATCCGTAGCGATATCCGCGTTAAAGCGGGAAGGTTTTAGCGAACTTATGGACGCGATACTACTGTCAAGATTCAAATAATTTTTTTTGTTGACTTTTAGCACTCGCAGGTATAGAGTGCTAAAAGCACAAAGGTGATGCTATTATGTTCAAAGACGCAAGGAAGAGACAGGAAGGGGTGCTTGCGCTTATCGTGAAGCGCTATGTAGAGACTGCGGAGCCGGTTGGCTCGCGTTTTATAGCCAAACAGCTGAGTCTTTCGAGCGCTACCATACGCAACGTCATGTCCGACCTTGAAGAGTCCGGCTACATTATGCATCCTCACACATCGGCGGGCAGGATACCGACCGATAAGGGCTACCGCTACTACATAGAATCACTTATGCACGTTAAGAATCTTAACGACACGCTGGCAAAGTCCGTAAAGGCCGAATACGCGTCTGCGAGAAGGGACCTGGAGGAAGTGCTGGGACGCACGAGTCACCTCATCTCGAACCTTACCCATTATGTGGGACTTTCACTATTCTCGGAATACCAGAAATTATATCTCGACGGTACCAGCCATATAGTGGAACAGCCGGAATTCAAAGATTTTAAGAAGCTCTACTGCATATTGAGGTTGCTCGAGGAGAAGCAGGATATCCTGGACCTCCTGGCCAATGATGTCGAAACCGACCGCCTCACCATTCACATGGGCAAAGAGAACCATTCTAATTATTTAAGCGATTGCAGCATAGTCACGCGCGGATATAAAGTAAAAGGGAAGGTCTCCGGCAGGGTCGGTGTAATAGGGCCGAAGCGCATGGTATACGAAAAGGTTATACCTACGGTGGAATATCTTGCGGATGCGGTCACGGAACTTTTAGAGGAGCTCGACGTATAGATATGAATAATAAAGACGCCAAAAACAATAAAACGAACAACGAACAACGAACAACGAACCCAGTCCACGAAGCAAAGGGCGGGGCGGGCAACGAACAGCGCCCAACGAACAACGAAAATATCGTCCTGGGCAAGAAAGAGTACGAGGCGTTGAAGGCGCGGGCGGACGAGAGGGACGCTTATTGCGATAAATATTTACGGGCGCAAGCAGAATTCGAGAACGCAAGAAAACGCATGGAAAAAGACAAGGCCGATTACGCGAGATTTGCCAGCGATTCGCTGATCCTGGAATTTTTCCCAATATTGGACAGCCTGGAAATAGCCGAAAAGCATATCAAGGAAGCCAAAGATTTTAAGGCGGTCCAGGAAGGTGTCGATATGATACAACTCCAGATCCAGAAGTTTTTAAAAGACATAGGGGTGGAGCGCATAAAAACAGAGGGGGCGAAGTTCAACCCTCATCTGCACGAGCCTATCGAGGTAGTGGAGGCTCCGGATAAAGAAGAAGGCGATATTTTGGCGGAATTAAAGGCGGGATATAAATTGAACGGCAGGCTCCTCAGGCCGGCCTCGGTGAGAATTGCAAAAAAGAAATAGTTGTAGTCCCCCGCTGCGGGACTTAGATAACAGCAGCTCGGGACGATTTGTCTAAAGTGAAGTAATAACAAATCGGGGGTGTTTATGGCAAAGATTATAGGGATTGATCTAGGTACTTCGAATTCGGCGGCGGCGTATATGGAGGCGGGCCGTCCGGTAATAATACCGTCGGCAGAAGGCGCGGGCGTGTCGAGCGGGAAGGCGTTTCCGTCGTTCGTTGCGTTCACAAAAGACGGCCAGAAACTCGTCGGCGAGCCGGCCAAGAGGCAGGCATCGATCAACCCGGAAGGCACGATATTCGCGGCGAAGAGGAAGATGGGTACGGACTTCAAATATAATATATACGGCAAAGAGTATACGCCGCAGCAGATCTCCGCGTTCATACTGCAAAAGATAAAACAGGATGCCGAAGCTTACCTGGGCGACACCGTCAGCGATGTCGTTATTACCTGCCCGGCCTATTTTAACGATAACCAGCGCCAGGCGACGAAAGATGCGGGCGCGATAGCGGGCCTGAATGTCTTGAGGATAATAAACGAGCCGACGGCCGCATGCCTTGCATACGGGCTCGACAAGGCCGGCAAGGAACAGAAGATAATGGTATTCGACCTGGGCGGCGGCACGCTCGACGTCACAACGCTTGAGATGGGTTGGGACGATGAGCACAAGGCCGCGACATTCGAAGTAATTTCGACCTCGGGCGATACACAGCTCGGCGGAACGGATATGGATAATGCGCTCGTCGACTACATTGCCAACCAATTCAAAAAAGATACAGGCATAGATTTAAGGAACGACAAGATGGCAATGCAGAGGGTGAGAGAAGCGGCCGAAAAAGCGAAGGTAGAGCTTTCAAGCACTCTGTCTACCGACCTAAACCTGCCGTTCATTACAGCCGATGCTACCGGCCCGAAACACCTTACGATGTCACTCAACAGGGCGAAGCTCGACGATCTGGTAAAGCCGATAATAGACAGGTGCAAACATCCCATAGAGCAGGCCCTTTCGGATGCGAAACTGACAGCCTCTAAGATCGATAAGATAATTTTAGTCGGAGGTCCGACGAGGATGCCGATAGTCCAGAAGTTCGTCGAGGATTATGTCGGTAAGAAGCTGGAACGCGGAGTGGATCCGATGGAATGCGTCGCTTTAGGCGCAGCGATCCAGGCCGCTATTATAAAGGGCGATACAAAAGACGTCCTCCTTCTCGACGTTACACCGCTATCGCTCGGTATCGAGACCCTTGGCGGGGTTTGTACGAAACTCATCGAGAGGAATACCACCGTTCCCACAAAGAAGAGTCAGATATTCTCGACCGCAGCGGATAACCAGACGGCAGTTACGATAAGGGTCCTGCAGGGTGAGCGCAAGATGGCCGACGACAACGTCGAGCTTGGAAGGTTCGACCTCATAGGCATACCGCCCGCGCCGAGGGGGATCCCGCAGATCGAAGTTACTTTCGACATAGACCAGAACGGTATAGTCCATGTCGGCGCCAAGGACCTGGGGACCGGCAAAGAGCAGTCGATAAAGATATCTGCGCCTAAGAAACTCTCGAAGGAAGAGATAGACAAGTTCGTCAAAGAGGCCGAGAAATTTGCCGCCGAAGACGAGAAAAGAAAGAGTGAGGTCGATATCGTCAACCAGGCCGATACGCTGGTTTACGCGACCGAGAAGGCTTTGAAAGAGTATGGCGATAAAGTGAGCCAGCAGGAACGGGCCAATATCGAAGCGAAGATCAATGACTGTAAACAGGCGATGAAGGATAAGAACCTCGACAGGATCAAGAAAGAGATGGAAGAGCTTACTAAAGTTTCTCATAAACTCGCTGAAGAAATATATAAGAAGACTCAGGAGAAAACCGGCGGCGCAGGCGATGCCGGCGGTCAGCAGCAGGGCCAACAGGGTCCGGGATACGGGCCGCAAGGTCCCGGGCAGGAGCCTGAGGGCGAGAAGCAGAGCGCGGGCGGCAAAGACGATGTCATCGACGCGGAATTTACACCCGAAGACGACGACGGTAAAAAGAAGGGAAAGTAATTTTTTAGCGCCGGGAGGTTTCTCTCTCGGCGCTATGACGGTTGCTTTGTTTTCCGGTAGGGCAGGTTTTAACCTGCCCTATCAAAATATGATGTCTGGGAAGCAGCACAGAATGCTGTTAATGGGTGACGCCATATGAAAAAGGTATTATTACTAGTGGTAGCGGCAGTTAGTGTGTTATGCGCAGGCGTTGCATATGCGTATGAATTTTCTACAGATGTAGTAACGACAGCAAGGTCAGAGAGATTTTCCGGGAAGATGTATGTTTCTGACGGCAAGGTCAGGATGGAGTCGCCACAGGCGGTGACTATAACGAATACTGAAAAGAAGCTTGTATGGGTGCTTATGCCTTCACAGAATATGTATATGGAGCAACCCATGAATTTCCAGAGCGTTGCGGGTGCGACGGAAAAGGCGCCGGGCGAGATAGAACGCACGCTCATCGGTCCGGATACGGTAAACGGCAGGCCCGTCAAAAAGTATCGCGTCAGATGTTCGACGCCGCAGGGCGAAACGGAGATGTTTCAGTGGATGGACGCCGGTATAAATATGCCGGTCAAGACAGCTGCCGTAGACGGAAGCTGGTCTACGGAGTTCAGGAATCTCGCCGTTGGGCCGCAGGCGCCCGGTCTCTTCGAGCTCCCGGCCGGGTATAAGAAATTCGCCATGCCGAACATGAATGATATAATGAACGCCATGAAGGAGCAGTAAAATTTTCCAGGAATCGAAAAATGCGTAATGGTCAAATGACCATAAGACGATGGGGTTGAGCCGGAAGCATTACCCCGGGTGAGCGAGGATAAATTTTTCGGTACATCAGATGGCGAAACTTTTAGGTCGTTGCCGAAGCGACTGTTCAAAATTGCGATACCTTATGGCGGTTTAGAAAAGGCCGGACAAACTGCTAAACAGTTTTGACTACCGGCAGGTTGGACGGCCATCGCAATTTTGCACAGCAAATCGCATGCCTAATGCGATTTGCGGCAAGCGCAAGGCAACACCTAAAAGTA